>Ga0197142_1001635_pt1 | contig 20327 bp, 21 predicted proteins | sample GBS60_MetaG_FD_148614 | JGI IMG/M metagenome (GOLD analysis project Ga0197142, IMG submission 148614) | Sediment microbial communities from Great Boiling Springs, Gerlach, Nevada, United States - GBS 60_MetaG | ecosystem: Environmental > Aquatic > Thermal springs > Hot (42-90C) > Sediment... | reverse complement strand
GCATTTATGGTATCTCCCTGTGTATGCACCGGAATTTAATCCAATTGGAATGATGTGGTCATTCCTAAAGAATTTAATTCGACAGTTCACACCGGTTCCCATCATGCCAGCCGAATGATTGCCGCCAGATGTTTAGACTCAGGTTCTCACTGAGCTACAAAACATCAATAACTGTCTTGACAAACCGGCAGCCGAGCTCTGTTGGACAGGTAGTTGATCCCCATTGCTCTACAATAAATTCTACAATATAAAGACGCCATACATTGAGGGATTTAGGGTATTTTCGGTGACGGCTGTCGCATCCGCAACCCCGATTCGTCCGGCAATTCAAGCGCTGCAACCGCAGTTGGTGCAGTGGCGGCGGGCGTTCCACCAGCGGCCAGAGCTGGGGTTTCAGGAGGTAGAAACGGCAGCGCGGGTGGCGGCTTTGCTCCGCAGTTGGGGTTACACACCGCAGACCGGGGTGGCCAAAACCGGCGTGGTGGCGGTGATTTCCGGGGCCAGACCAGGGCCGGTCATCGGGTTGCGGGCGGATATGGATGCCCTGCCGATTCAGGAACAGAACCTGGTGCCCTACCGTTCCCAAATTCCGGGGGTGATGCACGCCTGCGGCCACGACGGGCATACGGCCATCTTGTTGGGGGTGGCGCACTACCTGGCGCACCATCGGGAGCATCTGCGGGGGACGGTGAAATTGATTTTTCAACCGGCAGAGGAAGGACCTGGGGGCGCCAAACCGATGATTGCGGCGGGGGTGCTGGAACAGCCGCGCGTGGAAGCCATCTTCGGCCTGCACCTGTGGAATGACCTGCCTGCGGGAGCGGTGGGGGTGCGCTCCGGGCCGTTAATGGCGGCTTCCGACTTTTTTTCCTGCCGGATTCAGGGGCGGGGCGGGCATGGGGCCAAACCGCAGCAAACCGTGGATGCTCTGGTGGTGGCGGCGCAGGTGGTGGTGGCGTTGCAAACGGTGGTGGCGCGGCACATGGACCCCCTAGAGCCGGTGGTGGTGACGGTGGGGGAATTCCACGCCGGTCAGGCGCGCAATGTGATTGCCGACCAGGCCACCTTGGGGGGGACCGTGCGCTACTTTAACCCGGATTTGGCGTCGGTGCTGCCCCACAAAATCGAAACCATCATTGGGGGGGTGTGTGCTGCCTACGGGGCTACCTATGAGTGGAATTACGAATATATGTATCCCCCCTTGGTGAACGACCCGGCCATGACGGAGTTGGTGCGACAGGTGGCGCAGCAGGTGGTGGAACCGGCGTTGGGGGTGGTGCCGAATTGTCAGACTTTGGGCGGGGAAGATATGGCCTTTTTCCTGCAGGAAGTGCCGGGGTGTTATTTCTTTTTGGGGTCGGCCAATCCGGCAAAGGGGCTGGATTTTCCCCACCACCACCCCCGGTTTGATTTTGATGAACAGGTGCTGAGTTTGGGGGTAGAATTACTTGTTCGTTGTGTAGAGCAATACGGGCAGTAAGCCATGAAACTGGCAACCAGTACCTTGATTGTCCTGGGGCTGGCGATTGGGCTGGCAGGTGGAGTTGCCTATTGGGAGTTGGTCGGCAAACCCCAACGGCAACAACAGGAAACCCAACAAGCGAAACTCTTTCGTTTTAAGGAAGCAGAGGTCACAGAAATTGCCATCATCAAACCCAAGCAAACCCTCAAATTTAAGCGGGTCAATGCGGGGAAATGGACCATGTTAGCGCCGCAAACGCAACCGGCAAACGAGGCTCCGATTGCTTTTCTTTTGGGGCAACTGACCCAAGGGGAACGGGTGCAGGACCAGCCCATTACCATTCCCCAGCAGGACAAGGCGAAATTTGGTTTGGCCACGCCCAGTGCGACGATTGAGATCACCTTGGCCAATGGGAATCAACACCGTTTGATTTTGGGAAATACGGATTTTACGGGCACGGCGTTGTACGCAGAAATTGACCCCGATCCGGCGGCTGGTCCAGCGGTGGTGACTCTGGTTCCGGTTGATCTGCAAAATGCGGTAAATCGGGAACTCCAGGAATGGCAAGCCCCGCCTGCCAAAGCCAGCCCCTCGCCGAAACCCAAACCCTGACGTTCCTGGATGCTGTGGCTGATTGGCGGCACTAGCGAAAGCGCGGAATTGGTTAGGCGGTTGGGGCCAGGGGGTGCCTATGTGATTACCGTGACGACACAGCGGGCCAAACAACTTTATCCCCATTGCCCCCAGCAGGTGGTGGTCACGCGCTTAACCCCGGCAACGGTCGGGGCTTTTCTCCAGCACTATGGCATTGGCAAAATTCTGGATATGTCCCATCCCCACGCAGCGCAGATTTCCCAACTGGCGATCCAATGTGCCCAAGACCACCACATCCCCTATCTGCGTTATGAACGCCCGCACACCCTGACCCAACATCCCCAGATTCACTACTGGCAAAACCTCGCCGAACTCTGCACCAGCGCTCTTTTTCGGCAATGGCATGCCGAACGGATTTTGGTCACCCTCGGCTACCGGCAATTGCCCCTCCTGCGGGACTTTTGGGGTTCCCATACCTGGTTTGTGCGGATTTTGCCGGATGCGACAGCCCTGGAAACGGCGCTGGCAGCCGGTTTTCGCCCCCAACACATCATCGCTCTGTGGCCGCCGGTGCCTTTGGCGCTCGAACGGGCACTTTGGCAACATTGGCGGATTACGCAGGTGATTGCCAAAGCGTCGGGTCGCCCTGGCGGGGAAGTGGTCAAACAGCAATTGGCACAGGAATTGGGCGTGGGACTGCATCTGGTCCAACGTCCGGCCATTGCTTATCCCCAGTGGACGGACGACCTCCAGGTGGCGCTGGCTTTTGCCCAGACCGCAAACATTAAAAATCCTTGCAGCTTTCTGCCGCGCGTCACCCCCTCATCCTAAGCTAAACATCAGTCACGCCCAAGCAAGAAATCGCGATGAAATTAGCCTATTGGATGTATGCCGGGCCGGCGCATATCGGCACGTTGCGGGTTGCGAGTTCCTTCCGCCGGGTCCATGCCATCATGCACGCGCCCCTAGGAGATGATTACTTCAATGTCATGCGTTCGATGTTGGAGCGGGAACAGGAATTTACCCCCGTCACCGCCAGTATTGTGGACCGCCATGTGTTGGCCCAAGGGTCCCAGGAAAAAGTGGTGCAGCACATCACCCGCAAGGATGAGGAAGAACACCCGGATTTGATCGTATTAACTCCTACCTGCACCTCCAGCATTTTGCAGGAAGACTTGCAGAATTTCGTGGAACGGGCGCGGCAACAAACCCAGTGCGATGTGCTGCTGGCAGATGTAAATCATTACCGGGTCAATGAATTGCAAGCTGCCGACCAAACCCTAGCCCAAATCACTCGCTTCTACCTGCACAAAGCAGCCAAACAGGGGCGTTTGGTCACGCAAAAAACACCCCAACCTTCGGTGAATATCCTGGGCATCACCACGCTGGGCTTTCACCACCGCCACGACCTGCGGGAACTGCGTACCTTGCTGGGGGAATTGGGCATAGCAGTCAATGTGGTTCTGCCTGCGGGTGCGACGGTGGATCAGATTGCCCTGCTGCCCCAAGCCTGGCTCAACCTCGTGCCCTACCGGGAAATCGGTCTGCAGGCGGCGACCTATTTGCACACAGAATTCGGTATGCCCTACGTCGCCACCACACCGATGGGCGTGCTGGCAACTGCCCAATGGATTCGCGAAATCCAACACATCCTCAACCAGCAGGGACACGCGGTCGATTACGAGCCTTTGATCGCCGCCCAGACCCGGTTTGTGTCCCAAGCCGCCTGGTTTGCCCGCTCCATTGATTGCCAGAATTTAACCGGTAAAAAAGCCGTGGTGTTCGGGGACAATACCCATGCGGCGGCCATGACCCATATTTTGGCCAGGGAAATGGGCATCCATGTCGTTTGGGCAGGTACTTACTGCACCTATGACGCCGAGTGGTTCCGGGCACAGGTGTACCCCTATTGTGATGATGTTCTCATTACAGATGACCACACCCGCGTCGGGGATGCCATTGCCCAGGCCGAACCGGAAGCGATTTTTGGCACCCAGATGGAGCGCCATGTGGGTAAGCGGTTAAACATTCCCTGTGGGGTGATTTCCGCGCCGGTACATATTCAGAATTTTCCCTTGGGCTATCGGCCCTTTTTGGGGTATGAGGGCACCAATCAAATTGCCGATTTGGTGTATAACTCGTTTACGTTGGGGATGGAAGACCATTTATTAGAAATATTCGGCGGGCATGACACCAAGGAAGTCATTACCAAAACCCTTTCGGCTGAGAGTGATTTGACTTGGACAGCGGAAGCCCAAAAAGAATTGCAGAAAGTACCGGGGTTTGTGCGGGGGAAAGTCAAACGGAATACGGAAAAATTTGCGCGGGAGCAGGGGGTGACGACGATTACCGTTGCGGTGATGTATGCCGCCAAAGAAGCCCTGGGCGCTTAGGCCGAGTCTTGGCAATTCGGGCACAGGCCAAAAAATTCCAGGGTGTGGTAATAGACCCGGAATTGGTGATGCTGGCGCAGATATTCTTGGAAATTTTGCACCGGACAGCCCTGCAACGGAATTGACGTATTGCAGCGCAAGCAGGTGAAATAGTGACGGTCATAGGGCAAACCGCTATATACTGCTTCGCCGCTTGGCAACACCCGTGCCTGGATCACCCCGTGTTTTTTCAAGACTTCCAACGCCCGATAAACCGTCGCCAAGCCGACCCCTTGACGCATTTGTTTCAGCCGCAGATAAATCGCTTGCGCCGATAGGGGTTGTGCTTGCCCCTGCAAGAGTTCTAGGATGCGCTGTTGGCTGGGCGTAAACTGGGCCGTTGCCATACCAAAGGTCGTACCCCTACCGCTTCTGCACACCCATCGTAGCCAACTTCTAGCTCAATTCGAGCGCCGCCACGGGCACCTGTTCCCAGGATTCCACCACCCGCAGCCGGGCTTGCCACCCACGGGCGCGCTGTTCCGGGGTGAGGTTATTGGTGAAATTCACATGGCATTCCTGCGCCACGGCCGCATCACAGGTCGCCAAACAGGCATGAACCAACCCACCCGGATCGATTTGTTCATTGACCCAAATCAACATAAAATCACCTCCCACAACACCTAAGTATATTTTACCCGTGGCGGGGGGCTAAATCTCTTAAAAAATTCCTGAGCAAGGCCAGTCCCTCGGTCGTCAAGATACTTTCGGGATGAAATTGCACCCCTTGCAGGGTTGGGTATTCCTTGTGCCGCACCCCCATAATGGTGCCATCTGCCGTCCAAGCGGTGATTTCCAACACCGGGGGCAAGGAAGCTTTGTCAATCACCAAACTGTGGTAGCGGGTGGCCCGAAAAGGGTTAGGTAGCCCCTGAAAAACCCCGGTTCCCTGATGATAAATTTCCGAGGTTTTACCGTGCATGAGGGTCGGGGCATTGACAATTTTCCCCCCAAACACTTGCCCAATACTTTGATGTCCCAAACACACCCCCAACAGGGGAACTTTCGCGCCCATTGCGGCAATGAGGGCCAGGGAAATGCCCGCATCTTCCGGGCGACCAGGGCCAGGGGAAATGACAATGCCATCCGGTTGCAAGGCGGCAACTTGCGCCAGGGTAATTTGGTCATTGCGAAATACCTGCACTGCGGCGCCCAACACTGCCAGATATTGCACCAGGTTGTAGGTGAAACTGTCGTAATTATCAATGACGAGGACCAAAGGGGCAGACACAGGCCAGGTTGACATCCAAATGACTTTTTACATTTTAGGGGATGGTCATCCCCCTAGCGAATGAATGGGGGTTTGCCGCAATGATGCGGTCTCATACAGGCTGGAGTTGGGAAATATATGGCTAAGCATACAAAGGTTGACATGATAGGGGTCGCTGGGCGTAGCCCCACCTTGGTTTCCCATAGCGAAGCGTGGCGTCGCCATGAATCTTCAGGCGACAACCTTAGCCTACCTAGCTATGGTTACGGCATTAATGAGCCACTAAAGTTGCTTTCCGGCTTTGGGGGCTACCAAGCTATGCCTCTGCAGGCGTTTGGGGCGCAGATTTTCTGCGACGACCAGGAGGTGCCCTAGCGGCGTGATTCCCCTTTGCGGCAGGAGTAAATAGGGGGGCTGCCATTCCCAGGCCATCCCCAAATTCATTATCATCAAGGGCGAATTCTGCATCTGTCGCGTTGCTATGCCCAAATCGCAACCCCCGCCGTCTCGACCCTCGCTGCGCCGCCCGGTGACGCCGACTAAGGGGCAAAAGCGACCAACGCCCTGGTGGCAGACGGTGCTGTGCGGCGCTGTGCGTCTGGGGGTGTTGGGCGTGGGTCTAGGGGTGCTGGCGGGGACAGGGTTGCACATCTGGCTGAGCCAGGGGCACGACCGGCTGGGGCAATGGCCGATTCACGTGCAGGACCGCCCCCCCACCTGGCAGAGTTTTTTCTGGCCGTCTCGCGTTGATCCCGCCCCCTTGTTGCCGCAACCGGTGCGTCCGACTACCCTGGCGGAACTGTTTCCCCACAGCAAACCGATGCCGGAGATGCAGGCGCGGCTGGTGTCTTTGGCGCAACGCTACCCCAAGCTGACGGTTACCCTCTATGCGGTGGATTTAGATAGCGGCGAAACCCTGGATATAGGGGGCGCGCAGCCGGTGTCCGCAGCCAGCACGATCAAACTGCCGATTTTGGTCGCGCTGTTTCAGGAGGTGGACCAGGGGAAGGTGCAGTTGGATGAACGGTTGACCATGACCAAACCCCTGGTGGCCAGCGGGTCGGGGGATATGCAGTTTCAGCCGGTGGGGACGACCTTTACGGTGTTGGATACGGCCACCCGCATGATTGTTATTAGCGACAATACGGCCACCAACATGATCCTGGCGCGCTTGGGGGGCAAAGAGGCGGTCAACCAGCGGTTTCAGGAGTGGGGGTTGCAAACGACGGTGGTGCGCAATCTCCTGCCCGACCTCAAAGGCACCAATACCACCAGTGCCGCCGACTTGGTCCACACCCTGGCGTTGGTCGAGCGAGGGGAACTCCTGTCGCGCCGCAGCCGCGATTGGGTGTTGCACATTCTCCGCAGTACCCAAAACCGCAGTTTACTCCCGGCCGGTCTGGGGCCCGGCGCCCTGATTGGCCATAAAACCGGGGATATTGGTTTTATCATCGGGGATGCGGGGTTGGTGGATACCCCCACCGGCCAACGCTATTTGATCAGCATCTTTGTCCAAAGCAGCTACAACGACCCCCAGGCGGTGCAACTGTTGCAAGAACTGTCCCGCCAAACCTACCGCTACCTCAACCGGGCCAAAGTCGGCCCTGCCGGTTAACGCCGCCCCACCTGGGACCACACCCGCACCGGCAAGCCCCAGATGTAGATAAACCCCTGCGCGGCCTGGTGGTCAAACTGGTCCCCTGCCGTGTAGGTGGCCAGATCGGGGTCGTAGAGCGAATAGGGAGAACGCCGCCCCACCACCGTGGCCAGACCCTTGAACAATTTCACCCGCACCAGCCCGGTCACCCGCTGTTGGGTGTGCTGGATAAAGGCATCCAACGCCGCCTTGAGGGGGCTAAACCACAAACCGTTATAGACCAACTGGGCGTAGGTGTCCTCAACGCCCCGCTTGTACTGGGTCACATCCTTGGGCAAGGTGAGGCTTTCCAAGGCCTGGTGCGCCGCAATCAGCACCGACAAACCGGGCACCTCGTAAATCTCCCGCGACTTGATCCCCACCAGGCGATTCTCGACCATGTCAATCCGCCCGATGCCATGCCGCCCGGCCATCAGGTTCAGTTGGGTCAAAAGGGGCAAAGGCGCCAACGGTTCCCCATTGAGGGCTACAGGTAGGCCCTGGTGAAATTCCAACGTAACGTAGTCGGGGCGCTCAGGCGCCTGTTCCACCGCCTGGGTGAGGGTGTAAATTTCTTCCGGCGGCTCGAACCAGGGGTCCTCCAACGGCCCCGCTTCAATACTTTGCCCCAACACATTGCTGTCAATGCTATAGGGGGAAGATTTTTTCACCGCAAAGGCAAGGCCAAACCGCTCCCCGTAGGCCATGGCCTGCTCCCGGCTCATGCCCCATTCCCGCGCCGGGGCCAACACCTTTAACTGGGGATTCAAGGCGGCAATGGAGACATCAAAGCGCACCTGGTCATTCCCCTTGCCGGTACAGCCATGGGCCACCCCATCCGCGCCGTACTCGGCGGCCACCTCCACCAGCAGTTTGGCAATCAAGGGACGCGCCAAGGCCGTCGAAAGGGGATAACGCCCTTCGTACAGGGCATTGGCCTGCAAAGCGGGCCAGGCATAATCCTGCACAAACTCCGCCCGGGCATCCTTGACCAGGGACACACTGGCCCCGGCAGCCAAGGCTTTGCTCCGAATGGCTTCCAATTCCTGCTGCCTGCGGGTTTCGGTTTCCGGGAGTTCCGCCGTCGCTAAGCTCACCCCCTGCCCAATATCCACCAGCAGGGCAATCACCTCCTCAACCCCCCATTCGTGACGTAGGTAGGGGATACAGACTGTCGTATCCACCCCACCCGAATAGGCCAACACCACCTTCTGCGCCCGTCCCATGCCCTCTGTGTCTAAAACTCCTGAGATTTCCACCATACGACACTTTGCCCGGAAATGTCAGGCAGCAGCGACCACCTTGGCGCGGTGATCTGGCCGCCAGGTTGCCAGTGACAGGGGAGATTATTGCCAATCATTGGCAAATTGCATGCGGCCGGGTAGAAGCTCTGGCGATTTTTTGGGAAAAAATCCGGCATGATTACACCCCTGTTCTCCCAAAATCATCAGGGTCAGAAGAAACTCTATTGCTTTTTATGTTCATTTAGCCCCAGAGTTGCCCTGCCTAGAGCAAATTTCATTTACCGAAATTTGTTGACAATACAAACCGAACGGCTTATATTAAGAAATGGTGTTGTTGTGTTAGTTATTTAGGGGAGCGAGGTCATTTTATGACGGGGACTTTGGTGCGTGCGTTTGGGGAGATGGCGCCCAATGCCATCGGTTTGGAGGTGCAGGTCACCGGCCCAATTTGCGAGGGGATGAATCGTCTGTTGGCGAGTTTCCAGGCGCTGTATTTGCAGTACCAAAAGCACCATTTTGTGGTGGAAGGTGCGGAGTTTTATATGCTCCATCAGTACTTCCAGAAAAGTTATGAGGCGGTGGCGGAGCACACCCACGACCTAGGCGAGCGGCTGCATCATTTGGGGGGTGTGCCGGCGGCCAGTTTTAGCCGGTTGGCCTCTTTGTGCGTGTTTACTCCGGAGCCGGATGGGTTGTTTTCCTGTCGGCAGATGGTTCAGCACGATTTGCAGGCGGAGCAGGCGATTCTGGCGGTGTTGCGGCAACAGGCGGCGCAGGCGGAGAGTTTGGGGGACCGGGCGACCCGCTATCTCTATGAGCAAATCCTGTTGAAAACCGAGGAGCGGGCGGCGCATCTGGAGCATTTCCTTACTCAGGACAGCCTTACGGTGGGTTGGCAGTAGGGCCGGCTTGGGTTTCTTCGTCCAGAATGCGTACCACTTGGTCGAACAGATGTTGGGCCTTGGCGGCGGAATCACTGATGCAGGTGAGGCCCAGCTTGCCAAATTCAGAAAGACAGCCCATCAGGTGAAACACGGTGCCGGTTTCGGTGGTGGAGTCAAAGTGGAGGCTGTTGTAGACGATGATGTCCAGCAGGTCGCTAGGGAGTAGTCCCCGGTAGGAGGGGCGTTGCAGGTTGTCGGTGGCGATGTAGTATTTGGGGTGCTGACGGGGGGTGAGAAACAGGCCGGTGGTGGTGTCAAAACACCCGTTGGTGAGAAATTTCAGGGTCATAAACGGGTGGGTGGTGCCGCCTTTGCGCAGGTTGATCTCAATGGCCTGGAGGTCCCAGGTGCCATCGGGCAATTCCCGGGCGATAAAGTCCACCCCGTAGCGTTCCAGAGCGCCCTTGGCGGCCAGATGGTGACCGATTTGGAGGCCCCAGGTTTGCAGTTGGGCTTGGTAGGCCGGGTTGGCGGGAAACCGGCAGCCCAGGTAAATCTGTTGGTCGGGGCCGCCGAGAATTTGGTCGTGGGTAGAGAGGATTTCTACGGTGCCTGCGGGGGTGATTTGGCCTTGGACGCTGGGGGAGCGTTTGTTTGTTCCCTCTAGAAATAGTTCGCTGATGGCGCCCAGTTCCTGGATGCGTTGGGCGAAGTTGGCCCAGGTTTCTGTGGGACATTGAAAGCGCATCCGGGGGAATTGGGTTTTGATGCGCTGCACCCGGGCGGCGTGGGTAGGTGGTGGGTCGGGGGGGAGTTCCAAGAGGGCATTGCCTTCGCCGGAAAAGCCTTCGTTCAATTTGACGACGAACCGCCGGGCCTGGGGTTGCCGTGCCCACAGTTCGGCAGTGACGGCGGCCAGGTCGTCGGGGTGGAAGACCAAGGGGGTGCCGTCTGGGTGGGGCACGCCGCTTTCGGCAAAAATTTGGCGGCTCCCGGCTTTGGTGCCCCAGTAGAGCAAGTCGGGGTCGAGTCCCCACAGGGGAATGTCGAGGGCGACGGATAGGTCCCGTTCTCGGCTGGTGGAGTTGAAACAGACCATGAAGGATTGGCCGGGGGGCAGGGCTTGGCGCAGGCGGGCCAACAGGCGGGGGCGTTCCAGGATTTTTTCCGTCAGGGGGCGGTTGGAGGCGTCGTAGGTAGATAGCAACAGCAGGCGGTCGCGGGCGTGGGAGGCGGGCATCCCCGGCAACAATTCCAAGTAGTAATCAATGATGCTGGGGTGGAGGGGTTGGGAGGTGACATACACCATCCGGGCGCGCGGGTTGCGCAGGCGAATCAGGGAAAATAACAGCCGTTCTTCGTAGTGGTGGCTGCCCGGAATTTTCTGCATTTCCCATTGGTCGAGGCTCAAAGAGGGCACCACCAGGATGTTGGCGGCGGCATCCAGGGCTTGCCAGTGCTGGCGCAGGTAGGCTTGCAGTTCCTGAAACCGACTCATAGGGAGGGGGTCGGCGGGCTTTCCTTTGAGCGTAGCAGGTGGGGGCAAGCGCCGGGGGTGATGTTGATGAATTGATGAATTTGGGGGTGGTTTTGTTAAAATCCTTTGCGCTGGCGGAGCATGGCCTCCTGGATGCGTTTGCTCAGTTGGGGGTCTTGTTGGGCTTGGGTGGTAATGGCGTTGAATTCTTGGATGGTGAGGCCGCGTTGTTCCACAAGGCGTTGGGATTTTTCAAAGTAGCGCTGGCACACGTTTTGCACCGCCACTGGGAGGTTGCGTTCGGCGCAGAGGTTGCCGCTGGTGTTGATCGTGCCAAGGAGGCGGCGGGCTTCTTCCAGGTGGGCTTGGCGGATGGGTTCCAATTCCAGCACGATGAGGGCGTACCGCTGGATGCGGTCTTCGCTAAAGGGGGTTTGCGCCCAAACCGCTAGGCTAAAGCAGGTCAGCAGGCTAAAAAGCAACAGACGCAGACAGGTAGGCATAGGGAATTTCCGTGTGGTTGGCTGGCTAGGCTTGATGAAGCGCTGGCGCCCAGAAGGTTCCAGAGGTTGCGCTGAGGGTAATTGTAGAGTAGGCTTGGGAGTAATTGTTTTTTTATTTTTTTCCAGCCTAGCCTATGCCCAGGGTCGCTGACGAGTATTTGGTGCATTTGTTGCTGGAGGGGGGGCACCGGGAGGAGGTGCGTTTTGGCTCCATCCAGGAATTCCAGAAGTGGTACCAGGGGGAGTTGCTGGCGCAGATGGGTTCCAATGAGTTGGTGAATGTGCCGGTGCGGGGGTTGCAGGGCGAATTTTTGGTGTTGCGGCCCAGTAAGTTGGTGGCGATTCGGGTCGAGCCGGTGTTTTTGTCGAGCATTGAACGCTAGGCGGTCACCCTGGGTTGGGGGGTGAAGCACACGGTGATGACCGATTCTCTGACCCTCACCCTGCAAATTGTCTTGGCGGTGGTCGCGGGCATTGGGGCGCAGGTGCTGGCGGATGTCCTACGGGTACCCAGCATTATTTTTTTGTTGCTTTTGGGGATTGTTTTGGGGCGGGATGGGTTGGGGTGGTTGCAGCCGCAGTTGTTGGGGGTGGGGCTGGAGGTGGTGATCTCGTTGTGTGTGGCGCTGATCCTGTTTGAGGGGGGGTTGAACCTGTCGCTGCGGGAGCTGGGGCAGGTGTCGGGGACAATGCAGAATTTGGTGACGGTGGGGGCGCTGATTACGTTGGTAGGGGGTGGGGTGGCGGCGCATGTTTTGGGGGAGTTTCCCTGGCCGCTGGCGTTTTTGTACGGGGCGTTGGTGACGGTAACCGGGCCGACGGTGATTGGGCCGTTGTTGCGGCAGGTGAAGGTGGACCGCAAGTTGAGCGCCCTGTTGGAGGGGGAGGGGGTGTTGATTGACCCGGTGGGGGCGATTTTGGCGGTGGTGGTGCTGAATATCGTCTTGACGGGGGATACGGGCTGGACGGAGATTGTGCTGGGGTTGGGGATGCGTCTGGGGATTGGGATAGCGATTGGGGCGGCAGGCGGCTGGTTGCTGAGTTGGCTGTTTCGCAAGGAGACGGTGCCAAGCCAGGATTTGAAGAATTTGGCGGTGCTGGCGGGGTTGTGGGGGCTGTATGGGTTGGCGCAGTGGGTGCAAAGCGAATCGGGATTGATGGCGGCGGCGGTGGCGGGGATTGTACTGCAGTTGACGGCGCCGGAGCAGCGGTTATTGCGGCGGTTTAAGGGGCAGTTGACGACTTTGGCGGTGTCGTTGTTGTTTATTCTGCTGGCGGCGGATTTGTCGTTGGCGAGTTTGGGCATGTTGGGCTGGGGGGGGTTGTGGACGGTGCTGGCGCTGATGTTGGTGGTGCGCCCGCTCAACATTCTGGCTTCGACCTGGAATAGTGACCTGAACTGGCGGCAAAAGCTGTTTTTGGCCTGGATTGCGCCCCGGGGGATTGTGTCGGCATCGGTGGCCTCCCTGTTTTCGATTGTGTTGACCGCCCGCGGCCTCAACGGGGGGGATTCGGTCAAGGGGCTGGTGTTTTTGACGATTATTCTGACGGTGGTGGTGCCGGGGGTGACGGCGCAACCGATGGCGCGGCTGTTGGGGGTGCGCTCGGAGGAGGTCAACGGGGCGGTGATTGTCGGCAGCAATCCCCTGGGGCGGTTGCTGGCGCGGCTGTTCCAGGAACATGGGGAGCCGGTGGTGCTCATTGATACCAACCGGGAGGACTGCCGGGCGGCCGAGCGGGAAAATTTGCGGGCGATTCCGGGCAGTGCCCTGGACCCGGAGGTGCTGGCCGAGGCGGGGGTGGCCCACATGGGCACGTTTCTGGCCTTGACCAAAAATACGGAGGTGAATTTGGTGTTGGCGCAACGGGTGGCCGAGGAGTTTTATCCCCCGCGCGTGCTGGCTTTGGTGCAGGACGAACACCGCATCAACCACAGCCAGGTGCGGTGCGCCTTTCATCCCCGCCTGGTGCTGCGCGACTGGAATGAAGCCCTGGAGCGGGGGCAGGTGCGCTTGGCCGAAACCCGCCTGGGAGACACGCCGCTGCCTTTGGATGGCCCGGACGTTTTGCCCCTGGTGCGGCAACGGCATCACTTTTTGGAAGTGGTCACGGCGGATATGGCCTACCAGCCGGGGGACCGGTTGATTTATTTGGCTGCCCAACCGCCGAAAGAGGGCGAACCGGAACCCGAACCCCTGGAACCGGGCGAGATGGTGCAGGCGCTGTTGGGGCTGGGGTAGGCCGGGCAACCCCGCTTGCAATTGCTATAGTATAAGGTGCTGTTTTTTTGCTATCCCCCGCCCATGACCCTGGCTGCTGCCCGTCCCAAAGTGGCGTTTGCCCACCTAGGCTGCGAAAAAAACCGCATTGATACGGAACATATGCTGGGTCTGTTGGCGGCGGCGGGCTATCAAATAGGCAGTGACCCGACCCAGGCTGATTACGTCATTGTCAATACCTGTAGTTTTATCGAAGCCGCCCGCCGCGAATCGGTGCAGACCCTGGTGGAACTGGCGGAAGCGGACAAAAAAATTGTGATTACCGGCTGTTTGGCGCAGCAATTTCGGGAGGAATTATTGGCGGCCATTCCCGAAGCGGTGGCGGTGGTGGGCACGGGGGATTATCAGCACATTGTCCAGGTGCTCCATCAGGTGGAACAGGGGGAAAAAGTCCTGCGGGTGACCGCCCAACCCACCTACCTTGCCGACGAGACCGTACCCCGCTACCGCACCACCTGTGCGCCGGTGGCCTACGTGCGGGTGGCCGAAGGCTGTGACTATCGCTGTTCCTTTTGCATCATTCCCCATCTGCGGGGCAACCAGCGTTCCCGCACCATTGAGTCCATCGTGGCCGAAGCCCAGGAATTGGCGGACCAAGGGGTGCAGGAATTGATTTTGATTTCCCAAATCACCACCAACTACGGGTTGGATGTGTACGGCAAACCCCGGTTGGCCGACTTACTCTATGCCTTGGGCGACGTGCCCATACCCTGGATACGGGTGCATTACAGTTATCCCACCGGCTTGACCCCGGAGGTGCTGCGCGCCTTTCGGGATGTGCCCAATGTATTGCCCTACATTGACCTGCCTTTGCAACATTCCCACCCGGAGATTTTGCGGGCGATGAACCGGCCTTGGCAGCAGGACCTGCATGACCGCCTGTTGGAGCGCATCCGGGAACTCCTGCCCGATGCTGTGATTCGCACCACCTTTATCGTGGGGTTTCCGGGGGAAACGGCGGCGCATTTTCGCCATTTATGCGCTTTTGTAGAACGGCATCAGTTTGACCATGTGGGCGTCTTTACCTTTTCTGCGGAAGCGGGCACTCCAGCAGCCACCCTGCCCGGCCAGGTCAGCGAAGCCGTCAAACGCCGCCGTCAAAAACAATTGATGCAGAAACAACAGCCGATTTCCTGGGCCAAACATCAACAATACGTAGGCCGGGTGGTGGACGTCCTCATCGAGCAGGAACATCCCCAAACCGGACGCAAAATTGGTCGTTCTGCCCGCTTTTCCCCTGAGGTGGACGGTCAGGTGTATGTCTCCGGGCCGGCCGCCTTGGGAACCATTGTGCCGGTCAAAATTACCCAAGCCGACGTTTACGACCTGTATGGGGAAGTGGTGGTTTCCCCGGCGATCAACCGACCTGGGGCCGAATCTCCTGCGCAAAGGCGTTGTTAAGACGCCCCTAGACGGTTTCCGTGTCTAGGCTGGAGCAACATCCACCGCAACGTCAAAACATTACGGAACCTCCAGGCGCGGCGTAATTTGCTCCCGTTCGAGAAACGGTTCAGGATTGCCCGTCCAATTAAATTCATTCAACCGGAACAGCAGGCCACCGGCAGACCGTTCAGGGTTAAAAAATACGGATATGCCATAGGTGCGACGGCTGTATTCCAAACCGTAGGTTGCATCGATAATTTTGGCTTCGCCCCGGTCCAAACGGAGGGCAATACTCGCCGTTGCCCGCAAAGGGCCAAAAAGTTGCTGCGCCATCCCCAAAAACAACACCTGTTGGTCCACGCGGCGGTCAAAGAAAAAAGGAGATAGCCCGGATAACACAAAACCCGGCGCATAAGTAACACTAATCGCCGTGTAATCCCCAAAATTTTTGGCAAAATTGCCAAACTGACCACTCAAGCCCACACTACCCCCTAGGACAATTTGGGTAGCGCCATTGGTGTAGAAGTTATTTGTACTGGCGAGACTGAGATTGAGGCTCAAATAGGGCGTAAGCGGTACAGGACTGAAGCGTAAGCCTTGGGTGGCTGTGGGCGGTAACGCCTTCCCTTGCCAGAGGAGAATACTGTGGCTGAGCAGTCCGGCCACTTGAAAACGGCCCAAACGTAAACGTTCAATCTGTTTTTGCGGTGTCGTCCCACTACTTTCAAAAAATCGGCCACTGACCAGATATTGAAACTGGGTGGTTTTCGTCTGGTTCAAGGGAATGGGTTCCGTCGAGCCCAGCGCTATCCCGGCCCCAAACGGCACATTTTCCAAGCCGAGCGAACCGTTGAATACCCGTTGTCGATAGACCACATCCGCCACCACACTGTGTTGCGGCCACCAGCGATGTTCCAGCCGCACACGGGCACGCAAGCGTTGGTCGGTATCCAAAAAATCCAACCGGGTCAGCAACGTATCCAGTTTCAGCGTGGTATCCCGCGTCACATCCGCCACCAACCGGGAGCGCAACCCCAGATTATTCCCCACCGGCGCAAATCCCTGCACCAGTGTGCGTTGCACTAGCCAGATGGGGGCGATTTGCCAGGTTACGTCGCGCTCGTCCACCACATCGAACGTGCGGCTGAGAAATAGCCCGCCCAAATCCTCCTGGTCATAGCCCAGTTCCAAGGGGAGCGGGTCACGCCTACGCCGGGAAATCACCACCCGGTCGCGCAACAGCGGAATCGCCACGCGCCGGTCAAAGGCCAACTGCCCCCCTTGGGCGCGAATCTCCCGGTCGCCGTTGGGCAGGCGGGTAAGGGTCGCCCGCCGGGCCTGAAACTCCAACTCCGGCGGGTCAAAGGGGTCGTTGGTGAGGCGGAAATCGGTGGCCGTGCCGCCCCCTTGGGCGTCAAACGTGAGTTCATCGGCGCTAAATCGCTGCAACCCTTGCCCCGGACGCTCGACCACCGTTGGGGCTGGCCCTGCCTGGGGCAGCTTCCCCGGTGCAGGGACATCGCGCAAATCGGCATCCCGTTCCGCCGCTTGCAGCCGCACCACCCCCTGCACCTGGTAAAAAACGCCGCTTTCTGCCGCCAGGTCGTATTCCAAACGCTGGCCCCGGAGGACCTGATCCCCGCGGGTCAAAACCACTTCCTTCCCCGTCGCCGTCGCCCGGCGGGTGATCAGATTGACCTCAATTTCCTCCGCCGTCAGCACCGCCCCCCGGTAGCGCAACACCGCATTCCCCGTGGCCGTAAACACCTGGGTTTGCTCATTAAAGGTTTGCCGGTCCGCCGTTACCTCCACCCGCCCTGGGAGGTCAACCGCCTGGGCCAACCCTTCCCCGGCGGACAAAGACGTATCGTCAATGTCCTGACAAGAAGCAGAACGAACATCCTGGAGTACAGCCGCCGGAACCGTCATTCCCGGCAACAGAGGGGCAACACAGGGCATGCACAGAGAACCTCACACCACCCCCAGGGGGATAGCATCACCTATTCCAAATCGCGGCGTTTGGGGTTGCGCGCCGGGTCAGAAGACAGCAGGCCAAACACAAACAGGAGCACAAAAAAGGCAATGGTGGCATAAACACTGTATTTTAGGGCCAGCATAGGTAGAAAACCGAATATGAACGTTTGTATCTTAACACCCTCCCGGCACCGCTTTTGCCACAATGAGTTTAACTTTGGTAGCCTTTGCGGGTGTATGCCGTGTCCCCGATTGTGTTGCTCACCGATTTTGGCCTCCAGGACCACTACGTGGGCGTGCTGAAAGGGGTGATCCTGAGCATTCAGCCGCAGGCGAGCCTGGTGGACCTGAGTCATGCCATTCCTCCCTACACGGTGACGGCGGCGCAGTTTGTCCTCAGCCAGGCCCTGCCCTATTTTCCGGCGGGCACCATCTACGTTGTCGTTGTGGACCCAGGGGTGGGGAGCGCCCGGCGACCGATTGCCCTGCAAACTCCGGCAGGTTTCGCAGTGGGGCCGGATAACGGCGTGTTGCAGCCCCTATTCCCGCACATGCAGGCGGTGGTGCAGCTCCAAAACCCCGCCTATTGGCGCAGCCCGACCCCCAGCCAGACCTTTCACGGGCGGGACATCTTTGCGCCAGTGGCGGCGCACCTCAGCCGGGGGGTGCCCTTGGCGGCTCTTGGCCCTCCCCTCGACCCGGCCACCCTGACGACCTGCCCGGTAGCGGCTCCCCAGAGGACCCCCACGGGTTGGCGCGGCCATATTCAGTACATTGACCAGTTTGGCAATCTCATTAGCACCATTCCCACCGATGTCCTGGCGCCAGAGGGCATCCGGCAGGTGGTGTGTACAGGAGTCACCATCCCCGCAGACACGCATTACGGCGCCGTGCCGGTGGGGCATTTGGTTGCCGTGCCGGGGAGTCATGGCTACGTGGAAATCGCCTGTCACCAGGGGCATGCCGCCCAGATTTTGGGTGCTAAAATCGGGGAGGTGGTGGAGGTACACACCCGGTGAGGCATTCATGGAGGATTTAGCCAAAATCCATCGCATTTTGGATGCCAATTTGGACCGCGCTCGGGAAGGATTGCGGGTCGTGGAAGAATGGTGTCGGTTGGGTTTAGATCACGCCCGCACGGCGGAATTGTGCAAGCATTATCGGCAAGAACTGGCACGTTGGCATCGCCCCGAATTTCGCGCCGCCCGATATACGGCCGGGGATGTGGGAACCTCATTGAGCCATCCCCAAGAAACGCAGCGCACCGATATTTCCGCCCTCTTACAGGCCAACTTTTGCCGCATCCAAGAGGCCCTACGGGTGCTCGAAGAATACGGGAAATTGGTGGATGGGGATTTTGCCGCGGCCATGAAACAACTGCGTTATCAGATTTACCAATTGGAAAGTGAACTTAGCCCCCATCCCCGTCGGCAAAAGTTAAACCAGGCCTATTTGTATTTGATTACTTCGCCCTGTGCGCATTTATTGGCCACGGTGGAGGCGGCCTTAAAGGCGGGGCTGACCCTGGTGCAATACCGGGATAAGGAACAGACCGATGCCAACCGTTACGAAATCGCCCAAAAGTTGTGTGCTTTATGTCGTAAATACCAGGCGTTATTTATTGTCAATGACCGGGTGGATGTGGCGCTGGCGGTTGACGCCGATGGGGTGCATTTAGGGCAGCAGGATATGCCGCTTTCTGTGGCGCGTCAATTGTTGGGGCCCCAGCGGCTTATCGGCTGTTCGACGACCAACCCCCAGGAATTGGCGCGTGCCATCCAGGGCGGGGCCGATTATGTGGGTGCTGGCCCTGTGTATGCCACCCCCACCAAAGCCGGGAAACCCCCCACAGGCTGGGATTACCTGGCCCATGTCGCGCGGACTTGGCCCAAACCTTGGTTTGCCATTGGGGGGATTGATGTGCACAATTGCGCTGAGGTCTTGGCCGCCGGAGCACAACGGATTGCGGTGGTACGCGCCATTATGGAAGCAGAAAATCCCGGCGCCACAACCCAGCAATTGCTGCAGCAATTACAGAGCCGGACATGAATTTTTGGCAGGAACTTAACCGGAAAATTTCTGAAATTACAGGCAGTCCGTTTGCCGGTACACCACAGGGCAGTCGGGGGGGTGGTTGCATTCACGACAATCAAATCCTGACAGATGGGACACGCACTTTTTTTATCAAAATCAATCGGGAGTCCAAACTGGATTTATTTACCGCTGAGGCCCTGGGGTTGCAGGCATTAGCGGCCAGTCGGGCCATCAAAATTCCCCAGGTTGTCGGCTGGGGAGTCGTGGGCAGCCAAGCCTATCTCATTTTGGAGTATTTACCCCTTGTGCACCGGGGCAATTGGTACCAGATGGGGCAACAACTCGCCCAAATGCACCGCCGCAGTATCGGCTCACACTTTGGCTGGGAGCGGGATAATTACATTGGCGCCACCCCCCAAAAAAACACACCTACTGCGGACTGGGCAGACTTTTTTTGTACCCATCGTTTGGGGTATCAATTGCAGTTGGCCCGGCGACGTGGGGCAGTTTTTGCGCAGCAGGAACGGCTCTTGCAGCGGGTACGAGAACTTTTGCATCGCCCTGCGGTCACACCCGTTTTGGTGCATGGGGATTTGTGGTCGGGGAATGCCGCTTTTACGCAGGCGGGAGAACCGGTAATTTTTGACCCTGCGGTTTACTACGGTCATCACGAAGTGGACTTGGCCATGAGCGAATTATTTGGAGGATTTCCGCCGGAATTTTACCAAGGCTATCAATCGGAATGGCCGTTAGACCCTGGCTATGCCCAACGGAAAATCATTTACAACCTTTACCACATCCTCAACCACTTTCATTTGTTTGGCGGTTCCTACTGGCACCAGGCAGAGCGCATGATGGCCCAGATCATCAATTAAGCATCTTTTCATTGATGGCCAATCAACAATTCCAGGCATACAGAATGGGTTTTATTTGCTTGGTTACTCATGCCCATTTCCCGGATAGCAATCCCCAAGAATGACGCAACGGGTACTGAGGGCAATGAGCTGCCGGCACCGTTCCTATAGGGCTTCTATTTCCATCTCCAATAGGAGCGCAAGACAAACAAGACAAAGAAGATGTCATCAGCCGCTGCCGCACTAAAAATCCTGCCGTTGTTGCACCGCTTGTTGCAGACGCGCTTGCACTTCCGCCACCGGTAAACTGCCCAAATCGCCCCCATGCCGTGTCCGCACACTCAGGGTTTGGTTGGCTACT
>Ga0197142_1001634_pt1 | contig 20338 bp, 18 predicted proteins | sample GBS60_MetaG_FD_148614 | JGI IMG/M metagenome (GOLD analysis project Ga0197142, IMG submission 148614) | Sediment microbial communities from Great Boiling Springs, Gerlach, Nevada, United States - GBS 60_MetaG | ecosystem: Environmental > Aquatic > Thermal springs > Hot (42-90C) > Sediment... | reverse complement strand
ATGCGCATCCTGTTGGGGTCAGAAAGTGCCCTGAGCACCTTTATGAGAGCGTTCATGAGATCGGGAAGCGAAGTAATGTATAGCTACATAGCTAAATCTATCACTCACTTCCGTCTACGTCAATGAGCCAAATTGCTTTTTTCCGTCTCGCCCGGCCTCGTTTTGGTGTGTTAACCTAAGGCGAGATTCATCCCTTTCGGAGATTGTGGCAGGGAGCGAGGACCAACCAGTGGACGAAAACACAATTCGGGGAGGACACATGGAAGAGGTCCTTTTGGGAGACGCCCCCCTTGAATTACCCCAAGTGGTATCTGTTGCGAGGGGGGCAAAACCCGTTGCCATATCACTGGCTGCGAGGAGAAGGATAAGAGAGGGCAGGACCTTAGTGGAAAAATGGACCCGGGAAGGGAGGAGAGTCTATGGAATAACCACAGGCTTCGGAGCCCTGGCGGATGTGGCTGTGGATGCATCTCAGGCAAAGAGACTCCAGACAAACGTTCTCCTCAGTCATGCAGCTGGAGTGGGGGAGCCCTTTCCCGAGGAGGTTGTCAGGGGAGCGATGCTCCTCAGAATTCAGGATGCTACACTGGGCAGATCAGGCCTGAGCGAGGAAGTCGTGGACCGGATAGTTTTGTTTCTTAACCGAGGAATTTTCCCTCTTGTGCCCAGTCAGGGCTCAGTGGGAGCAAGTGGGGACCTAGCTCCCATGGCCCATATGTTCCTCCCCCTGATTGGTCAGGGTACAGTCACCTACATGGGGGAGAAGATGTCAGCATCAGAGCTTCACAGGCGGATGGGCCTCCAGCCCCTGGAGCTGGGCCCAGGGGAAGGACTGGCCCTCATAAACGGGACCCAAGTCATGACAGCCATTGGAGCCCTTGCCGTCTGGGACGCTATGGATCTGGTTCGGGTGGCGGATATAGCTTGTGCCATGAGCCTGGAGGTCCTCCTCGGCACGCGGACGGAATTCGACCCCAGGATACATAAGCTGAGGCCTCATCCGGGACAGGCCATATCCGCAGATAACATGCTGAGAATCACAGCATCGAGCGAGATAGTCTCCTCCCACAAAGACTGCTCCCGCATCCAGGACGCTTACACCCTTAGATGCTCTCCTCAGGTGCATGGGGCCAGCAGAGATGCCATTTTCTTTGCTAAGAAGGTGATCGAGACAGAGATCAACTCGGCCACCAACAACCCTCTGATATTCCCCGAGACGGGCGAGTTTCTCTTGGGTGGGAACTTCCATGGCCAGCCAGTCGCCATGGCCATGGATTTTCTGGCTATGGCAGTGGCGGAACTGGCAAGTATCTCAGAACGCAGAATAGAACGCCTTATAAATCCACACTTGAGCGGTTTGCCGGCCTTTCTCGTCCAGGACGGGGGGCTCAACTCGGGCTTCATGATAGCCCAGTACACCGCAGCTTCTTTGGTCTCGGAGAACAAGATCCTGGCCCACCCTGCCTGCGTGGACTCAATTCCCACATCGGCCAATAAAGAGGATCATGTGAGCATGGGGACCATAGCGGCCAGAAAAGCTCGAAAAGTAATCGAGAACACTCAGCACGTCCTGGCAATAGAGCTCATGTGTGCAGCCCAGGCACTTGACCTTTTCACGGACCTCAAGGCTGGGGTTGGCACCCAGAAAGCCTACCAAGTCATTCGCTCCAGAATCCCCCACTTGGATGAGGATAGGTTGCTCGCCACCGAGATGGAGAAAGCGGTCAAATTGGTCAGAAATAGGGAACTTCTACGGGCAGTTGAAGAGGCTGTGGGCCCTCTTGGCTAGAGCCATTGACTAAAGGGGGCAATAAGTGTTTGAATACAATCCTCGAGCCGAAAGCTCGATGAAAATCGGAAACTTCGGGGATGAGGAGGCCCAGCATGTCCAGTGACGCCAAGAAGAGGCTCTTGGAAACACTCCGCATAGGTTGTGGAGAGCCAAGACCAGTCAGCGCGCCCAGGGGAAGGGAACTCCATTGCAAGGGGTGGCATCAGGAGGCAGCTCTCAGGATGCTCCTCAATAACCTGGATCCGGAAACAGGAGAGAAGCCAGAGGAACTCATAGTGTACGGAGGTTTCGGAAAGGCGGCCCGAAACTGGAATTGCTTCGACGCATTGGTGCTGTCACTTATGGAGCTGGAGAACGATGAAACCCTCCTAGTTCAGTCGGGAAAGCCAGTCGGAATCCTCAAGACCCATTTCCACTCCCCTCGGGTGCTGATAGCAAATTCCAATATAGTGCCCCATTGGGCCAACTGGGAGGTATTTCACGAACTGGACCGAAAGGGGCTCATCATGTATGGCCAGATGACGGCTGGCTCCTGGATCTACATAGGAACCCAAGGCATACTCCAGGGCACATATGAGACTTTCGCCTCATTGGCAGAGCGCCATTTCGGAGGAACTCTTGTTGGCAAGATAGTCCTGACAGCTGGTCTAGGAGGGATGGGAGGAGCCCAGCCTCTGGCCATTACCATGAACGAGGGAGTGGCCATTTGTGTGGAGGTGGACCCAGCCAGGATCCAGAGGAGACTGCAGACCAAGTACCTGGACAGGGTGGCTGGCGACCTGGAGGAAGCATTGGCAATGGCGAGGGAAGCGGCCTCTCAAAGGAGGCCCCTCTCCATAGGTGTTCTGGGCAATGCTGCTGAGGTTCTTCCCAAGCTCCTGGAGATGGGGTTTGTCCCCGATGTGGTGACTGACCAAACAAGCGCCCATGACGAACTCAATGGTTACATCCCAGCTGGGATGTCCCTGGAAGAAGCCCTAGCCTTGAGAAAAAGAGATCCTAAGACCTACATGGAAAGGGCACTGGATTCCATGGCAATCCACTGCAGGACGATCCTGTCCTTCAAGGAAAGGGGAGCCATAGCCTTTGATTATGGCAACAACTTGAGGGGGCAAGCCCTGAAAAGGGGGGTCACCAACGCCATGGACTACCCAGGCTTTGTCCCAGCTTACATAAGGCCCCTATTTTGCGAGGGAGAGGGGCCATTTAGGTGGGTGGCCCTATCAGGGGATCCCCAGGATATAGTGGTCACCGACCACGCCCTCATGGATGCTTTCCCCGAAAAAAAGAGAATGGTCCGTTGGTTGAGCATGGCAGAGGAGAAGGTGGCCCACATGGGACTGCCAGCTAGGATATGTTGGCTTGGGTACGGGGAGAGGGACAAGGCAGGGAAAATCTTCAACGATCTCGTTGCATCCGGCGCTGTTAAGGCCCCCATAGTCATAGGGAGGGATCATCTGGACTGCGGATCCGTAGCGTCTCCCTACAGGGAGACAGAGGCCATGAAGGACGGATCTGATGTGGTGGGCGACTGGCCCCTTCTCAATTGCATGGTGAATGTCGCTTCTGGCGCCAGTTGGGTCTCTTTCCATGATGGAGGGGGTGTGGGGATAGGTTATGCCCTCCATGCGGGGCAAGTCACCGTAGCGGACGGAACAGCTGAAGGGGAGCTAAGGGTCACAACTGTCCTCCGCAATGATCCTGCAACGGGCATAATCCGCCACGCAGATGCTGGTTACGAGAGGGCCATAGAGGTGGCAAAGGAAAGGGGGGTGAAAATCCCCATGATAAACATGTTCCCCAAATGAGAAAGGGCCATTAAAGGCTCTAGTTGAGGGAGAGGCGGGGCGGATGGAGATCCTCCTGGAACAGGTTCTCAACGGCGTGGCAGTAGGCTCCCTTTACGGGCTCATGACCCTGGGCCTCGCCCTCGTCTATGGAATCCTGAGAATACTTCACATAGCCCATGCTGCGGTGTACACAGCTGGGGCGTACTTGGGACTGTGGACCTTTCAGTGGAGTGGCAGCCTCCTTCTCGGCGCTCTCGTGGCCATGGCAGGATGCTCGGCCTTTGGGGTGGGGATAGAGAGGCTTGTTTATTTTCCCCTGCTTCGCTATCCACCATTTGTGCCCCTCATTGCAAGCATAGCAGTGCTTCTGGGGACAGAAGAGGTCTGTAGACTTCTTTTCGGTCCCTATATACTGGCCTTTCCTGCAAAGGTGCCTCTTCCGTCAATCTCCATTGGCAACCTAGTCGTCTCAGCTCCTCTTTTGGCCGTGTACATTGTAACGGCCGCGATCCTTTTGGGCCTCTGGTATATAGTTGCGAGAACAAGGCTGGGGTTGGCTATGAGGGCCGTTGCCCAGTCGCGCCCGATGGCCGATGCCCTGGGCATCGACACCCACAGGATAATAACCATCACATTCGTGCTCGGCTCTTCCATCGCGGCCTTGGCCGGAATTCTCGTGGGGATCTATTACAATCAAGTATATCCCACTATGGGCGCAGTTCCCGCGTACAAGACCCTGGCGATCATTGTGGTGGGTGGCCTGGGAAATATTCAGGGATCAGTGATAGCGAGCCTTCTGGTGGGAATGGCAGAGACCTTGCTAATTGGATTTGCCAATATACCCCTTCCCAGGGATGCTTTGGCCTTCATGGCAATGATAGCAGTTCTCCTGTGGAGGGCCGAAGGACTTTTCAGGTCGAGATGAGGAGGTCCTGCTCGCCATGAGTGGGTATCTTGTGACAGTGGCCACGGTCATAACCATTCAAGCCATAGCGGCATGTGGCCTCAACGTGATAGTGGGATTCGCAGGCCAAATATCCCTCGGTCACGCGGCATTCATGGCTATTGGGGCTTACACTACAGCGATGTTGTGCACAAAGGTGGGATTGGGGTTCTGGTCCGCACTCCCACTGGTCGTACTTGTCAGTGCAGCGATGGGTATCCTCCTTGGCCTTCCGAGCCTGAGGGTTAGAGACGATTTTCTTGCCATAACCACAATTGGGATAAACTTCATAGTTGAGGCGATCTTCCTCTACACTCCATTTTTTGGCGGCGCTTTGGGGATCTCGGGAATCCCGAGAATAAGTCTTCTGGGAGAGCCTCTAAAGGGCATGAGCTTTCTGGGCCTGTGCTTGGGCTTTTTGGCTTTGGTGATGCTCTTTTCTTGGTGGTTCATGAAGACATTCGCTGGACTTGCATGCTTCGCCCTGAGGGAGGAAGAGACAGCTGCATCGAGTATCGGTATCTCGCCGGTGAGATTCAAGCTCATGGCCTTCACTTTGGGGACAATTATGGCGGGCCTTTCCGGAGCCCTCTATGCCCACTACATGAGAATGATAAACGCGACGGATTTCGGCTTTCCCCACTCTGTCATGATGTTGTGCATAATTGTCCTGGGCGGGATGGGAACACTCTGGGGACCAGTTCTCGGGACAGCCGTGCTTGGAAGCTTGCCGGAGATATTCAGGCCCCTTGTGGACTATAGAATGCTCCTTTACACAGCGCTACTTCTGTTCATGATTCGCTTCCAGCCAGGAGGGCTTCTCGGAGAAGCGAGTGTGGCCAGGGGGGTGATAAGGAGGCTTTGGAGGATCTCTCCCCAGGGGGTAAGAGGGTGAAGGAGCCCCTTCTCGCAGTGAGAGGAGTGAGCAAGCGCTTCGGTGGGCTCAAAGCGGTCCACCAATTGGACATGACCCTTTACAGGGGAGAGATACTGGGCCTCATAGGGCCAAACGGAGCCGGAAAGACCGTCACATTCAACATGATAAGTGGGGTTTACCCCCCTGATGACGGGGAGATAGCACTGGATGGAAAGATCATCTCGGGCCTCCCACCTCACAGAATAGCTGCCTTGGGGATAGGAAGGACATTTCAAGTGGTGAAGCCCTTCTCGGAACTCACTGTTTTGGAAAACGTCGTGGCTGCTATGGGAGTCCACAATTACAAAGGCCTTGGCTCCTTGGCGAAGAGATGGGACACTGGCGAGAACAAGACCAGGGCTCTGGAGATTCTGGAGAAGGTAGGCCTCGAGGATATGGCCCACAGAAAGGCGGGGCTCCTTCCCTTGGGGAACCTGAGGAAGCTGGAGATAGCTAGAGCCCTTTGTGTGGCCACAAAGTGTCTCCTTCTCGATGAGTCCTTCTCAGGGCTCAGGCAGGGCGAGATGGAACAGCTTGTGGAATTGGTCAAGCACATAAGGGCGTCGGGAATAGCCGTCTTGCTTATCGAGCACAACATGCGAGTGGCCATGGGACTTTCAGACAGGGTTGTAGTCCTGGACCACGGAAGGAAGATAGCAGAGGGGACTCCAGATTTGGTGAGAAATGATCCCCTGGTCATAGAGGCCTATCTCGGGGAGGCCGAGACATAGGATGTTGCTAGAGGTTAAGGAGCTTGTCATAGCTTACGGGAATCTCGAGGCCGTCCATGGAGTCTCCTTCAAGGTGGAGGCCGGAGAGCTCGTTTCCATAATAGGAGCCAATGGGGCGGGAAAGAGCTCCATATTGAATGGTATCATGGGGCTTGTGGAGCCCAAGGCAGGGGCCATTTTCTTCGATGGAAAGGAGATAGCCACCCTTCCAGCTCACCGCAGGGCGAGGATGGGGCTGAGGCTTGTGCCAGAAAGAGGAGTGGTGTTTCCATACCTAACGGTGTTGGAGAATCTGATGGTTGCCCTCCACGGGGAGAGGGACCGAAAGACTGTGAACTCTAGACTGGATTGGGTATATGGCCTGTTCCCCATATTGCGGGAGAGGACCAATCAGGAGGCGAGGACCCTCTCGGGCGGGGAACAGCAACAGCTTGCAATTGCGAGAGCTCTCGTGTCCGCTCCCAGGCTTCTTCTCGTGGATGAGGTGTCCATGGGCCTAATGCCCAAGCTCGTGGGGAGGGTCTTCAATCTTCTTCAGAGCTTGAACAGGGAGCAGGGCATAACGATCCTACTTGTGGAGCAAAATGCCCTGGCTTCTCTCAGGATCTCCCACAGGGCCTACGTCCTGGAGACAGGGGAGATGGTCTTGGAAGGTAAGGCAGAGGATCTCATGAAGGAGGAAAGGGTGAGGAAGGCCTATCTGGGCATCTGAGGGGGTTGATGACCCCTTGCTCGGAGCGATGGGATGAAAGAGGGATTTCCGAGACCTTCCCATAGCATGATGGCTCAAACGGGAGGATACGCCTTTTGGGCCTCCTCAGATTGGTGTCAAGTGGATAGGGAGGGGTGAAAGATTCGATGTTCTGGAGTCTGATGGACCTTGTTCTCCACAACCGAAGGTAATGCAAGGGGGGCGATATTGCTCCAAACAATCATTTAATGGAGGTGGCAGATGAGGAGTCGGAAAGCGCTTTCGGTTTGTTTGGCTTTTGCATTGTGGGTCTTTGGAGGCAACATGGTCTTTGGGGCAGATGAGATAAAGATAGGGGTCATGGTGCCCTTAACAGGTCCTGCAGCAGCAGACGGTCTCAGTGCCTCCAATTCAGTGAAGCTAGCCGCAGAGAAGGTGAATGCAGCCGGGGGCCTTCTGGGGAAAAAGGTTGTGCTCATAGAATACGATGACAGGGCAGATGCCAAAGAGGGAATAGCCCTCGCGAGAAAACTTATCGAACAGGACAAGGTAGTGGCTGTTGTTGGTGGCTCGTACTCAGCTCCCAGCCGCGCTGTGGCCCCAATCTTCCAAGAGGAAGGGGTGCCCTTTGTCGCTGCATATGCAGTTCATCCCGATGTTACCAAGGCTGGAGATTATTGTTTCAGAAATGGGTTTTTGGGTCACGTGGAAGGAGCAGCAGCAGCCTACGTTGCAGTCAACAAACTCAAGGCCAAAAGGATAGCCCTTCTCACAACCGACAACGACTTCGGAAGGACCCTTGTTGAAGGATTCAAGAGATATCTTTCCAAGGCGGGCAAGGACGTCCAGATAGTGTCCGAGCAGGTCTACCCCTTCGCCGAGAAGGATTTCAAGGCTTACTTGGCAAAGATAAAAGAGGCCAACCCCGACCTCATCCAGGTCTCAGGCTACTATTTCCACACTGGTCCCACCCTCAAGCAAGCGAGGGAGATGGGTATTACGGCCACGATCATGGGCGAGGAAGGCGCGGATTCCCCAAAACTTTTCGAGATAGCTGGTCCAGCAGCCGAGGGCTTCATCATAGTAACCAACCTGGATCGAGACGACCCTAGGCCCATAGTGCAGAACTATATCAAGGAATATAAGAAAAGGTACAAGATAGCCCCTGACATGGTGGGGGCCTCGGCTTATGATGCTTTTATGCTAATAGCTGATGCCATAAAGAGAGCCGGGACCCTGGACAAGAAGGCCATTAGGAAGGCCCTCGCCGAGACCAAGGACTATGATGGCCTCACAGGCGTCATAAAGGGGTTCACCCCCCAAAGGGAGGTCATAAAGAACGTTCAGGTTCAGATAGTGAAGAATGGCGAGTTCCGCCACTTCTGGGTAGTGACCGACCCTGAGGTCATAACACCGTGATGGTCCTTGGGATGGACCCTCTTGGGCCTCGGGCTTTTTCGTCCGATTCCGAGAGGGTCTTCTGCTTATTCGAGGAGGATGAGCCTTATGGCCCTCAAATGGATCGAATGCGTTCCGAATTTCAGCGAGGGAAGAAGGGTCCAGGTCATAGAGGAAATCCTGGATCCTTTTAGGAAGACCAAGGGTTGCCATTTACTGGATCATAGCTCGGATCCGGATCACAACCGCCTTGTGGTAACCCTTGTGGGCGAGCCAGAGGCCATCTGCCATGCCTTAATAAAGGCCTCCAAGGTTGCGATTGAGAGGATAGATCTCAACCACCACAGGGGTGCTCATCCAAGAATGGGAGCGGTCGATGTCATACCATTTGTCCCCCTTTTGGGCACTACCATGGAGGAATGCGTGGACATAGCCCATGAATTCGGGCAAACATTCCACAGGGAGACCTCCGTGCCCGTTTATTTTTACGAAGAAGCTGCCCTGAGACCCGAGAGGAGGAAGCTTGAAGACATAAGAAGGGGCCAATTCGAGGGCCTCAAAGAGGAGATCTCTAAGCTCGAAAGACATCCTGATGTGGGCCCGCCAAAGCTTCATCCCACAGCAGGAGCCACGGCAATTGGGGCGAGGAAATTCCTTGTGGCCTTCAATGTCAACCTGAGGACAAGGGACCTCAAGGTGGCCAAGGAGATAGCCAAGGCCTTGAGGGCATCAAGCGGAGGTCTAGCTTATGTGAAGGCCATGGGAGTGGATCTTTCCCAGAGGGGCATGGTTCAAGTGTCCATGAACTTGGTGGATTTCGAGAAAAATCCCCTTTACAGGGTCTTGGAGATGGTCCGCATGGAGGCCAGAAGATGGGGTGTGAGCGTGGAGGGTTGCGAGATAGAAGGGGTGGTTCCAGCCATGGCCTTAATAAAGAGCGCTGAATATTATCTCCAGCTTAAAGACCTCGAGCCTTCCAGGATCGTGGAATTGGCCCTCTTGGAGATGACAAAGAACGGTGGGAAGGAGAGCTGAAAGCCCTTCTGATACAGGGAATGGGCAAAGAATGGTGAGAAAGCTATTTCGGAATGCTCGCATTTACACTCCACGGGATCCAGGGAAACCCCTCAGGGGGAAGGGCCAGGGATCCGTGAACGCGTTCCAAAGGGGTGCTCTTCTCGTGGAGAATGGCCTCATTGTTGCGATTGGCCCGGAGAAAGAGATTATGGATAGGGTCGCAAAGGGCCAGTTATGCCAAGAGGTGGACCTGGAAGGAATGTGCGTGATTCCAGGTCTTGTTGACCCCCACACTCACATGTGTTTTGTGGACACAAGGGAAAGAGAGTTCCAAATGAGATGCGAGGGAACCTCCTATCTCGAGATTTTAGCTTCCGGAGGCGGTATACTTTCCACGGTCCAAAAGGTCCGGAAGGCCAAGGAGGAGGAGCTTTTGGCCGAGACCGCAGAAAGGATCAAGGGGGCTATGGCCCTGGGCACGACAACCCTCGAGGTGAAAAGCGGATATGGCCTCAACATCCAAGACGAACTCAAGATGCTCCGAGTAATAGAGAGGGCAGCTAGGCTCACGGGGGCCGATGTCTCTCCGACCTTCCTCGGTGCCCATGCAATACCACCAGAGTTCAAACATTTCCCGGGAGGGTATGTGGATTTGGTTGTGGAGGAGATGCTCCCCAGGGTTTCCCAGCAAGGGATAGCCAGGTTCTGCGATGTCTTTTGCGAGGAAGGAGTCTTCTCCCCGAAGGAGACAAGGAGAATCTTGGAGAGAGCTAGAAGCCTGGGCTTGGGATTGAAGATCCATGCGGATGAGATACAGGATACAGGTGGAGCGAAACTCGCAGCGGAGCTCGAAACTGTCTCTGCGGAGCATCTTCTCGCAGCATCCAACGAAGGGTTGAAGGCCATGGCCGAAAAGGGTGTCATTGCCATATTGCTCCCAGCCACAGCCCTCAGCCTGCGGAAGCCCTATGCTAGGGCCAGAGAGATGATCCAGCTAGGAGTGCCAGTGGCACTTGCCACGGACTGTAATCCCGGTTCCTCTTACACCCACAGCATGCCCTTAGTAATGGCCTTGGCTGTGCTGGGCATGGGTCTTTCAGCAGAGGAGGCTTTGGTGGCATCCACCATAAACGGAGCCTATGCTATTGGCATGGCTGAAAAAGTGGGCACTCTGGAGGTGGGCAAACAGGCTGATTTCGTAGTGCTAGATGGTGAGACACCGTGGATTATTCCTTATTCCATTGGGGCCCATTCATGCATTCGGGCGGTATACAAGAGGGGTGAAAGGGTGTCATGAGCCCTCTTTCGGAAATCCCTTTGTCTTTCAGAGAGGGAATAGGAGCTCTCCTCAGGGTCCTAGATCCGTCAGACAATTCCACGGGTGGTGGGGCAGCCTCAGCCATTGCAGGTGCAATGGCAGCATCTCTCGTGGCAATGGTCGCTCGTTTGTCAAAGGGAAGAGGGAAGCCAGATGAGTTTTATGAAGAAGTGAACCAAACAGCGCTAGAGGTTGCCAAAGCATTGATGAAGGGAGCAGAAGAGGATTCCCGTGCCTTTGATTGTGTGATGAAGGCTTACCGAATGCCCAAGTCAACCCCGGAGGAGGCCGAGGAAAGAAGGAGGGCCATTTCCATAAGTTTGGAAGAGGCCGCTGTGGTTCCCCTAAAGAACGCAAGGCTGTGTGCCCAGATCTTGGAGCTTTGCAAATCCCTTGCCTCGAGTGCCAATCCCAATGCCCGATCGGACTTGAGGTGCGGACATCTCCTTGCCATGGCAGCCATGAAAGGATGCATGGAAAACGTCAAGATAAATCTCCAAAACCTCAGAGACGACTCCAAGGCAGCGAATATCAGAGACTCCTTGATGGAGCTCGAGGGGTTAGTTCATGGGCACGATTTCTGAGTAGAATACTGGGTTGACTTCGCCCTGAGACTTCCTGTACACAACCACTTTGTAGTATCTCCACTTCAGGTCACCTCAGGAGGACACCATGGGACAGAATCGGCTAAAAGGGCTTTTGATCTCGAGTGTGATCGTCATGGCTTCATGGGCAATGGCTCACGACCACAAGGATGTGATAAAGGGGCCCTTCAAGAGCCCTCAGGAGGTCACGACTGCTTGTCTCGGCTGTCATGAGAAGGAGGCCAAGGACTTTATGGCAACGGTCCACTGGACGTGGTCCCGCACCCAGGAGGTGCCGGGCAAGGGCAAGAAGGACCTGGGGAAGAAAAACGCCATAAACAACTTCTGCATTGCTCTGCCTAGCAACTGGCCCAGGTGTACGAGCTGCCATGCTGGCTATGGCTGGAAGGATGCCAGTTTCGATTTTTCCAAGGCAGAGAATATTGATTGCCTCGTTTGCCACGACACAACTGGCACTTACAAGAAGACGCCCACTGGCGCCGGCATGCCTGATCCCAGTGTGGATTTGGAAAAAGTGGCACAGAACGTAGGAAAGACCAGCCGAGCAACTTGCGGGACATGCCACTTCTTTGGGGGAGGGGGTGACCATATAAAACACGGTGACTTGGACAGTTCCTTAGTAGCTCCACCTCGGGTTCTGGATGTGCACATGGGAGTTGATGGCAAGAACATGACTTGCTCTTCCTGCCACAAAGCCAAGGATCATTTTATTCCTGGGATGGCCCTTTCCGTTTCCGTAAAGGGGGAAGTCACCCTCAGCTGCACCGACTGTCATACGGAGGCCCCGCACAAAAACGCTGTCCTCAACAAGCACTTCCAAAGGGTGGCTTGTCAGACTTGTCACATTCCCACTTTTGCTCGAAGCCTCCCCACCAAAATTTGGTGGGACTGGTCCAAGGCAGGCCAAGAAATGGCCGAGCCACCCAGAGATCAGTGGGGTCAGAAGCTCTATGACAAGATGAAGGGAGAGTTCAAGTGGGGGAAGGACATAGTTCCCACCTACCTCTGGTTCAACGGCTCCACAGAGAGGTATCTCTTGGGAGATCCCATTTCAGATCCATCCAAGGTCTTGCAGCTCAACTTTCCTCTCGGAAGCAAAGAGGACAAGACTTCCAAGATCTGGCCTTTCAAGGTTATGCGGGGCAAGCAACCATATGATTCAGGAAACAAGATCTTGGCTGTGCCTCATCTCTTCGGAGGTTACTGGAAGCACTATGATTGGGGAAAGGCCTTAGAGAGTGGGATGGCCGCAGCAGGGCTGCCGTACAGCGGAAAGTACGATTGGATCGAGACGGAGATGTACTGGCGCATAACCCATATGGTGGTTCCCAAGGATCAGGCCTTGAGGTGCACTGACTGCCACGGCCCCAAGGGCCGCCTCGACTGGAAGGCTCTGGGCTACGACAAGGACCCACAGAAGAGAGGATAAGCCTTTAAAAGGCATGATTTGAGGGGGAGGGCTGCTCCTCCCCCCTAGTTTTCATCTGAGCCCCCTGCCAGCCTCCTCTCCCTTTGGCAATTCTAAACCCCTGAATACAGGCAGTACCCTGGCGAAGACGAAAAGGGCGACAAAGGCAAGACAGAAGATGGCCACGGCGGCGAGGATGCCTTCTTTCTCGAAGAGTTGGGGGGAGTAGGTTTCCCTGAACCCCCTGAAGCTCTTGCTGAGAAGCTGCCCGCCAATCACCACATTCCACCTCATGGCGAACACCTGGATCAAAAGCAGAAGTGCCGAGACAAAAGAAAGGGTATTTCTCACTTTGTCGTGGAGATAACGGTTCATAGTGACCGATATCATGAGGAGGATGAAGGGGATCAGGGAGCCCAGAATCAGCTGAACAGATATGAAGGAGAAGGCAAGCTTCGTTGTAAGAAGTGGGTGAATAGCTTCCCAAGCCTCGCTCTGTTCATAGGCCAAGGTCATTATCTCCAAGAGTTCCAAACTCACTGTCACTATCATGAATAGCCAAAGCCACCTGTTGAGGGAAGCTATGGTCTCGGAGTCTATTTTCCCTCCGCTCAGCTTCATAGCCGTCTGATAGAGCACTATGAGCATGGCCACCCCTGAGGTCATCCCGGAGGCCAGAAAGATTATGGGCATGAGAGGTGTAGACCACCAGGGGTTGGCCTTCAACGCTCCGAACAAGAAGCCAACATAGCCGTGGAGCATGCAAGCAGCTGGGATCCCAATAGCAGTGAGGACCCTTATGGCCCAGCGGTCTTTCTCCAGTGCCTCCTCCGATATATCGTAGGTCCAAAGGGCCAACGCTGCGTAAATCTTCCTCTTGAGGCCTCTGCTCCTTCTGGCTATGAGGATTATGTCCTTTCGCCATACGAACCATATCTCGAGAAGAAGGATGAGGAGATAGGTGTTGTAGAGTATCCCAAATCCAGCCATGGCCGAGGAGAAGTTGGGGGTGAATATTATGTTGAAGGCCCTTTCGGGATGGCCCAAGTGATTCAGAAGGGGCAAGGTGGCCACCACCATGAACCCGAAGGACGTTGCCAGGGAAAAACGGCTTATGGGCTTGAGCTCTTTTCTCCCGAAGAGATGGTACAGGGCTGATATTACGAAGGCCCCCGCAACTATACCCGTGAGGTACGGGTATAGGACTATCATCAAGCTCCACGTAATGTGGACGTCGTTGGGAAAGGCGAATCCGATTACCTCTGGGAGCCTCAACTCGGGTATCATCTCACCTCCTTGTCAAGCCCTTTATAATAACAGTTCGGTTTCGTGAGTAGCTCCGGCCTTAACACCAAAACAGGCTCCGTTGCTATGGCCTTTCGCACGGGATCCTGTTCGTTTTTCATGTTCCCAAACTCCCTAGCCCTTACCGGACAGGCTGTCACACATGCCGGCTTCAGACCCTTGGTGATCCTGTGGTAGCACCAGGTGCATTTGTCCGCAACGTGAGTCACGGGGTGAAGGTATCTGCTCCCATATGGACAAGCCTGAACACAGTAACCGCACCCGATACAATGTTTCTCGTCCACCAAGACCACCCCGTCTCTAGTAGTGTAAGAGGCTCCAACAGGGCAGACTTGTGTGCATGGGGTATTCTTGCAGTGGTTGCACATCTTGGGGACGAAAAATGCCTTGGTGACCTTGAAGTCCACTATAGTCGATGAAAAGCCGTTCAAACCCCCGTTGGGAGAGTCCACCTCCACCCTTCCTCCTTCTCCTATCCTGTACCTCTCGATCCACGTTCTGAAAAACCCGTCGGGGACCATATTCTCCCTTTTACAGGTCTGAACGCACATCCCACACCCTATGCATCGACCCACATCAATGAGATAAACATACGAAAAATCCTCCCAGTTGTAAGATCCTTCTCCCCCATTGCCCTGGGGCCGGCCCCAAGCCGGAACTCCGAGCACGAGGGCCACTCCCCCCAAGGCCTTGAGAAACCAACGCCGGGTGACCTCACACCCCATCTCTCTCACCCCCCCAGTGCCGGGGCATGAGGATCATGGCAGCTCAAACATACCTCAGGCCCCATCTCCCCTCCGACTTTTCTCAAATGCTCATCGGCAATTATCTGTGGAAAACTCACCGGCCTCCCATCGAGCCTCTCGTGGCAGCGAAGGCAGAAAGCCGCACTCCTACTCCTGGGCATATCAGCCACTTTTCCGCCGTCGGAGATGTGCCATGCGATGGGCCCGTGGCAGACCTCGCACTCTACTGATTTGTGAGCTTGGTCGGCCCACTCCTTATGTTTCTCACCGTGGCATGGCTCACACGAGATGCTGCCCCCATGAATCACTTGCTTGGACATCTGCTCCGTGAGATTATCCGCCCTGTAATGGCCATACTTCCCAAAGGAAGGAGGGGTGAAGAGAGTTCTCACGATGTGAAATACGACCAACACAAACACAACCAAAACCGCCATTCTAGCAACATGCTTGCTGTGTTCCATGGATCACTCTCCCTCTCCCCCATGGCCTTCCCTGGGCAATTCCTCTTTTTCCAAGAGCCAAAGGAAAAACCCCTTGGAGCCTCTCTCCTCTGGGGAATCCTGGGGAAGCTTTTCCCTCCCAAAAAACCACTTGAAAAATGACGGTGGCTTCTCTTCCCCTTCCTCCTCTTCCAACTCGAGGGTCTCGGGCGAAAAGAGCCACCTCATGAATTCCTCGATTCCTGACCGGGTTCCCTCTACAGGGTCTTGGGGAAGCTCCTCCTTCTCCAGGAGGATCTTGACACCCTTCTTCAATCTCTTTGCCAGTTTCTGGGTAAAATCCACCCCCACCCTCTTCGCAAGGGATTGACCTTTAAGGCCTCACTCTACACTTTCACCACTTTCACCTTGGTATCGTAAAAAGAGACGCTTCCCCCCACTGGATCCAGCATGCAGGTGTTTTTCAGATAAGGGTCAACCCACATGGCAGCATTGGCATGGATACCTCTCGAGCGCCTTTCGTCCCCGACAATTCGACGACCGTCTATCCAAATATCCGCAGCCCCAGTTGCCCAATGCCCATGGCCGAGGGTGAAGGTTATGGCCCCAGGCATTATGGTCTCCGTCACCTGGAGCCTTCCCACCATTGGCTTTATCCTCCCATTCTTCAGATCCCAGATTCCCTCAGGATTGGTAGCAGACACCACCTTGACCCTATCTCCATCCTTGAGGCCCAATCTCCTGGCATCCTTTGGATTCATGATCACGGAGTTTTCCGGAAGCATTGCCAAGAGCCAGTAGTCCACCACTGTCCTAGATTTGGTCATTCTTATGTCTCTCTGGGTAAGGAGGTGAAGGGTGTAACCATCTTCCAAGCCAGCTTCCTTGGGGGTTTTGCCCAAAGCAGTGGTCACGGGGATATAGGTGGCATGGCCAGGATTGGGCTTTCCTGTGAATGAGTTCTTAGTGCCAGCTGTCTTCTCCTGGTACATGTTTATAAGCCGCTTGTATTGGTTAGCTACATGATCCCCTTTGTAAACCTCCTTCATATCCTGGAACCTGCCACCTCGGTTCAGCACGTAAACGACCTTTTTCCAATTGGGCCCTGCAATCTTCTGCCATCTCTCTGGGTCGAATACGGTCTTGGGGAGGTGTTTTCTAGCCTCAAGGAACAATCTCACCTCTTCATCATCTGCATCTGGAACTGGCGTCCCATCTGTGGCAACATTGGCCACCATTCGAATGTAGAAGTCATCCGGCCTTGTGAAGTCTTGACCTGGTCCGAACCCATCCTTACCGAATCCGGGGAGCCCGAGCTTCTCGGCCAGTGCCAAGAGAACGGCCTCATACGAGCACGGCATCTCCTCACCGAATACCTTGACGGTCTCGGTCAGAGGGGCAATCACAGGCTGTCTTATGGGCTGGACTTTGACTGGCATATTGGGATGGGATCCTTGCATCTCCCAGCGCTCGAGATAGCTCAGGTCTGGGAAGATATAGTCAGCGTACATGGAGGTCGTGCCCACGAGGATGTCGGAGGTGAAATAGAGGGGGACCTTGTTCACATCTGCCAGCACCTCTATGTTGGTGTGGCCTGCTGGAAGAGCGTAAGTCGGGGATCCCATGTAGCTGAAGAGGGCTAAGATGGGGTAAGGGTAGGCATCTCCGATGGAAGGAATTATCTCCTCGTAAATGTCGCTTGCTAAGGGCCACCAATTCCTCTTGGCAGGATAGCCTGAAAACAGGGTGCTGTCCTCGTACTTCACGTCGTGTCTTATGATGCTTATTCCGAATTTCGTTATGGCCCCAGGTTTCATTTTCCCTAGATCGAAGGGTTGACCTGGTCTTCCCCCGGTTGTGTTATAAGTGGATGCGGCTATCATCCCCCCCTTCCAATCGAAATTGCCCAGAAGCAAATTCAAGGTCATGGCCGAGGTAACGTTGTAGAACCCATTTGTGTGCTGGGCAACCCCCCTGTGGACCTCTACCACTGCCTGTTTTCCAAAGCTTGTGAGCTCCTTCCCTGTCTGAACTATATCCTCAACGGGTATCCCGCATATCCTCGACCACTCCTCCAGAGTTTTGGACCTGGCAGATTCCGCTACTATTTGGAGCGCGCTTTTGACCCTGATGCCCTTTATCTCTGTATCCACGAAGAGGTCACCTGTGACTGGCTCCTTCTCATCATTGGGGTCTACTGGGAGAGGCTTACCATCCTTCATCACTACGAGGTACTCCAGGGTCTTTTCTTTTCCATCTTTGTCCACGACCTTCTTGGGCTCGAGCAGTCCGATCTCGTGAGCCCTTAAGAATTTGCCTGGCCTTCCGTCCTTATCAATGCGAACCAAACAAACCGCATTGGTCCATGTGGGCTCCCGTGAGGCTGAAGCGGCCGCCTTGTTGGCATTTGCCAAATATTTGGAATCGTATCTCTTGTTGTCTATGATCCAGCGGATAAGGGCACAGAAAAACGCCCCGTCAGTCCCGGGTCTTATGGGCATGTACCTGTGAGCCTTGGAGGCGGCCTTGGTGAAGCGGGGATCCACCACCACAAGCTTTGTCTTTCCGGATGCTATGTTGGGAATCAGCCTCGAGCTCATGTTGGGCGGGCCATAGTTGGCCTCGAAGAGGTTAGATCCCACAGAGAGGATGTACTTGGCATTGAGTAAGTCTGGCTGCCAATAGAATTTGGTACCACCGCCGAACTTATTGAACTGATACTGTTCGCTCATGGCCTTGCAGGTGAAGTACAGGGAACCCTGGCATACGGTTGTGTGTCCATGAGTATTCACGGTTCCGAAGTAATCACCGAAAAATCTTTTAGCGAAGTCGCCTCTACCTCCTTTCTTTCTTCCCCAAAAGTAAACGAATTGGTTGTTCTTGGGGCCCAGGTCCGGATGATCTGGATCGATGAGATAGTGGAGGTTCGCCGCATGCTTTCTCTTGAATTCCTCGACAGCCTTTTTCTTGTCCTTGGAGGTCATTATTGCCTTCACGTCCTCGGCCATTGCTTTTGCAATCTTTGGATCCCTGAGCACCCATATATCCTTGAGGCCCACAACCACTCTGTTTTCCTCTCCAGGCACGTGGGAGAAGAGCTTTCCTCCGTTCACTATCTCCTCTATTGCTTGATCAAAGGGAATGGTCATCCATTTGCCCTCTCCCCTTTTCCCTGCCCTTTTTAAGACCTTGGTTATCCGGTAAGGATCGTATGCTGTCTGGATGCCCGCTTGACCCTTGGGACAGATGGCTCCATCCAAGGTGCGAACTTCTTTGGGAGGAGTCTCATAGGAAATGTGGGGAACCATGACGAAAGGATTGTAGGGATTGCCATCTATCTTGACTGCAACCGCAATGTTTCCCTTGCGATAGAGCTTGACCTTTATCCCGCACCCTGTGTTGCATTGGAGACAGACGGTGTAAAGGACATTTTCTGGCCTTACAAGCTCGTATTCCTCCTCCGGAGTCAAAAGTCCTGCCTCTGCCCTTTGCACGAGATCCCTCGCCCACTTTATTTGAGAGGCCAAGATCCCCCCTCCCAAGATCGCCGAGCATTTTACGAACCCCCTTCGGGTGATGGATCCAATCTTGGAATTCTTTCTCTCGGCCATTTTTTCCCCTCCCTCATGGCATGACATAGAAGACCCTTGGCTTTGCGGCAGCACTCTGGGCAAATACAGGGACCTTGCCCGGATAACCCACGAGTTGGGAGATCTCATGAGGTCTCATTCCCTTCAAGGCGACACTAGAAGGTCGCGTCTGTCCCGGTGTCTTCACCGAAGCAAGGACCTTTATTTTTTCCTTGTTCTCTTTTAACCATCTGTACACAAGGCTCTGGTGGTCCTCCATGTCCCCGAAAAAGTTAGCCCTGCAAGGGCAGGTCGTGACACAAGCGGGGAGCATGCCCACCTTGAGCCTATGAACACAGAAGTGACACTTCCTGGCAGTCCCGATGGGAATCTCGTTTTCCCGCCTCGGCCACTTTCTCCCATACTCCCAACTCGGGGCCTTCTCGTACTCCTCGATTTTGGGTGTCCCGGCTGTGTAAAACCCCCCTCCATCCAGAGCCCTGGCCTTATAGGGACAGGCTAAAACGCATTTTCCGCACCCTATGCACTGCATGTAATTGATCACAACCACTGAATCCTTGTCTTTCCAGGTGGCTTTTCCCTCTCCCTTGTTGGGACACGCTTTCACACAGGGTGGATCGTCGCATTGGTTGCACAGCCTTGGAGTGTACCTCCTTTTGACCTTTGGAAAACTTCCGAATTCCTCTTCGTACACCACCCTGTACATGATCCCAGGAGGACTTTTCTGTTCTGCGACACAGGCCGCAATGCACGCACTGCAGCCTGTGCATCTTCTCAGGTCTATGACCATGGCCCACTGGGGCCTCTCCTTCCCCAAAGCCCTCTTCAAATCTCCCTGCATCACTTGAATCTCATCCTTGCCCTCGTACATGATCCCCCCTCCCTAATCCCATCGGGCAAACCATATCCTTGGATCCGAAAAAGGTGTTCGAGTCCACCTTGCCCCATTACTGATGACACACCTGGCAGTTATCCTTGACGGAAAAAGCCCTCAGTCCATTGTGACATGCTCCGCATGAAAGCCCCTCTGCCATCTGATCCATGGTCACATGTCTGCGCTTTGCTTTCACTGTATACAGAGAATCGTGGCAGTCCGTACAGGCAAGGAAGTGGTTTCCCACATGGGTATCATGACTGAAGAGAACAGGTCCAGCACCCTCCATCTTGAATTCCACATCTCCTCCCCCAACCATGCCCAAGGCAAAACCCGCCCACAATAGGCCGAAAACCAATATCCCACCTTTGAGCTTCATCCCCATCCTCCTAGCAAAAAATGGCTGAATACTCCTTTATGACAAAGTCTACTTTCTTTGTATAGACTAACTGGGGATTCAAGCATATATGAGAGCAATTGTCAAGATAGTATTCAGCTCGGAAAAGGCAGGTGAGGCCATGGCCACACACGAAAGGGCATGAACGCTATATCAATGGAGCATCTCATCGCCCGAGCCAAGCGATCTCCCGGCTGCATCTTTCCCAGGCTTTTCCCCGTCAGGCCATTATTGCGTGGCTTGTCCCCTGAAGGGGCGGGCTCCGCACGCCCGTGAATGAAGGCACCACGCTAAACCAAATGTCGCCTCCTTTGGACCACCGGCCTCTGGCCTACCCATCGATGACAACCACATGCCTCGGCTTGCGTCGGCTCCAT
>Ga0197142_1001633_pt1 | contig 20342 bp, 17 predicted proteins | sample GBS60_MetaG_FD_148614 | JGI IMG/M metagenome (GOLD analysis project Ga0197142, IMG submission 148614) | Sediment microbial communities from Great Boiling Springs, Gerlach, Nevada, United States - GBS 60_MetaG | ecosystem: Environmental > Aquatic > Thermal springs > Hot (42-90C) > Sediment... | reverse complement strand
ATCCTTCTCAAAGGGTTTCAACTCGTCGGGTATTGGATATTGGATCTCTTCCTTAAGAGATAGGCCTCCACCTTTTTTCATGGCCCAGACAGCTGTATTGAACTCGATGATTTTATCGGTGTATTTCGCTGGGCCTCGAGGGAATGCGGGCTTGGGGAAGAGGCTAAGATGTATACTTCTAGATCCGTAGAGTTTTCTCCAGATTGTATCGGCTACGAATGGGGTTATTGGAGCGAGTAGTAGGAGACAGGTTTTGAGAACCGTATGGAGTGTATACCATGCCGCCTTCTGCTCCATAACGTTGAAACCGGCAGCATAGGCCCTTGGCTTGGTCATCTCAATATAATGGGGTGCGAAGATATTCCAGATAAAATCCCTGACAGTTGTCGAGGGTATAAAGAAATTTAACTCACGGTAGCCTCTTAAACATCTCTCCACCGTCTCTGAAAGGACCGCCAGTATCCATCTATCGCTTGCCTGGAGTTTAGCCCTCCTTGGATAGGGGAAGCACGACACATAACGGGATACATTCCACAACTTTGTTATGAACTTCCCAGCCCCAGCTATTTTGGCCTCCGAGATCCTGAAATCCTCACCCAGATTAGCTTCTTGAGTAGTCCAAAACCTGAAACAATCTGCGCCATACTTCTCAAGGATCGGTGCCGGATCTATCACATTACCCTTGCTCTTGCTCATCTTCTCGCCGTGCTCATCAAGCCCTAAGCCGCCCAACCACACAGCCTTGAAAGGCAGTTTTCCAGTCAGCTGATAACATCTAAGCAGGCTATAGTAGAGCCACGTCCTAACAATATCCTTCCCCTGCGGCCTCACGGAAACAGGATAGAGATCCCAACTGATACGTCGGCCCCGACTGGATATGATATACAGGGGTGAGATGGAAGAGTCCATCCAAGTATCGAAGGTCCTCTCATCTCCGACAAATTCACGGCCCCCACACCTACGGCATTTTTTGAAAGGAGGCTGATCCCGCCAGGGCCTATAGTATCTGCCAGGCCCTGGTATGTGGGGCTCTCCACAATTCCGACAATACCATACGGGCACCTCGGTGGCGTAGTATCGCCTACGTGAAATAGCCCAGTCTATTGTGATGGATGATATCCAGTCTAGGAGAAGCTGGCGCGTGTGGGGTGGGTGGAATTTCAGGGATTTTGTTAGTTTAGCGAGCTTCGGCGCATAATCAAGCTGCCTCAAGTAGTATTCCATCATTGGGAGAATTTCGATCGGTGTTTTACTTCTCTCACATATAGGGGTCTGATGGATTATATCCTCTATCTTGATAAGTATGTTCTCCTCAGCTAGTCTCTCGATTATAAGCCTCCTAGCCTCGGACACTTTCAAGCCCTCAAGAATACCCGAATTGCCGTTCATCCTACCATCGCCGCCAATCACGATCCTCTCCCCCAGTCCAAGCTCTCGTATGATCCTGACATCATTATAATCACCATAGCTACAGATCATAACAGCGCCCGTCCCAAACTCAGGCTTTGCAGATGGATGGGGTATAATTGGAACTTTCACATCGTAGATAGGTACAACCGCAGTCCCTCCATGCAACCCCCTATAACGCTCATCACCTGGGTTAACTATAACTGCTCTACAAGCAGCCAGCAACTCGGGTCTTGTAGAGGCAATGGGTATGCTCCCGCCGCCCTCCAGCTTAAACCGCATGTAGACTAGTTTTGATGGTAGCGCCTCATACTCGACCTCAGCGTCTGCCACAGTTGTCCCACATTCATGGCAATAGTTGTTTGGTCGTGCAGCCTGATATACCAGCCCCCTCCTCCACAACTCTATAAATGTCGACTGGGTTAGAGCTCTATACTGTTCCGAATCGGTCCTATACTGGTTCTCAAAATCGCAGCTTAGTCCCAGCCTCCTCATGATTGATAGCATCTCAGCCTCCAGCTCATCGAGTGATTTTGCACACAGCTCCAGAAATCTCTCCCGAGGAATGCTACGCATCGAGATTCCATATCTCTTTTCCGTGAATATCTCCACAGGCAGGCCGTTCCTGTCAATGCCGATGGGGAAGAGGGTGCTGTGGCCGGACATCCTGGCCGTGCGGGCTATCATGTCTATCTGGGCATATTGTGCAGCGGCGCCGATATGCCATGGCCTTCCCGAGGGATAGGGTGGAGGCGTGTCAATTACAAATTTTTTCTTAGCGCGGGGATTGAATCTGTAGATTGCCTCGGATTTCCATCTTTCTAATAGTTCCAGCTCGCTGGACGGGTTCCAGAACTTCTCAGTTAACTTTGGGATAAACTCCATAATGGCGCCGTGTTAATTGTCCCTTAAAAATATACTATGCGAAACCCAGCATCGCCTTGGCCTCATCACTCATTCTATCAGGTGTCCACGGAGGGTCGAAAACGAGGTCAACGTCAACATCCTTCACCCCCTCCACTAGGGTCATTATGGCCTCTCTAACCTGCTCCATAACAAACGCGCCCACTGGGCAGCCTGGAGCGGTCAGTGTCATCTTAACATAAACAGAGTTATCATCCCTTATCTTTACATCGTAAATAAGGCCGAGGTCGACGATGTTTACAGGTATCTCTGGATCATAACAGTTCTTGAGCGCTTCATACACCTGCTCTGTGGAAGGCTTTTTCTCCAATGTCATTCACCATATCTACTGATAGATAGTATTTAAATGTGTAAAAACTGTGCAGGATTGTGATGATTATCTTAAATCCCGCCAAATAGGGGGATAAACCGAGATGAGTCTAGCCGGTAAGAGAGCTTGCATCCTAGTTGGTCCAGATTACGAGGATCTTGAGCTCCATTACCCACTTCTGAGGCTTGTTGAGGAGGGTGTTAAGGTTGTTGTCGTCGGCCCATCCCGCGGCGAGTATAAGGGCAAGTACGGCTTAACAGTTCAAGCCGAGCTGGCCATCGGAGAATCCAACGTCGATGACTATGACATGCTTGTAATTCCAGGCGGTTGGGCCCCCGATAGACTGAGGAGAAACCAGGCCGTCGTATCTTTCGTCCGAAACTTCTATATGACTGGAAAACCTGTAGCGGCCATATGTCATGGCGCCCAGCTGCTCATATCGGCAAAAGTCCTTAAAGACGTCAAACTCACATGCTCTCCTGCGATAAAGGATGATGTCATTAACGCCGGTGGACTCTACGAAGATAGAGAGGTTGTAGTAGACCGGAATCTCGTTACATCACGCTATCCACCAGACCTACCCCACTTCTGCAGGGCCTTAATTAGGCTGGCCGCAGGGTTAACCATAGGTGAGAGGGCTGGGGCCAGGTGATTATACCGCCTGTTGAGGAGAGGTATGATCTCGGCTGGATGGTGACTTTCAAGGGAAATAAGAACCTACCACGCCATAGATGGTTTTTTCTTTAAGGAGGGATTTTCTAAACATTTCGTTGACCTTGCTTTGAGACTCGCTAATGCCGATAGAGATGATCTAGTGCTCGATCCGTTTCTAGGAGTGGGAACTACATGCTTAACATGCAGAGAGCTGGGATACAACTCGGTTGGCGTTGAGATTTCACCCCTCTTCGCAATGGTATCCCGTGTTAAGGTTATGGACTATGATGTGAACGATCTCAAAAAACTTAGGGACATTATCCTTGTTGAGAGATTCCAGAGAAAAAAAATGGATCTGGACGGATTTATACGGAGACTTTATCCCCACCATGCGTTAGAAGATATCATATTTTTCCGTGAAAAACTCGAGAAGATTCAGGATGAAAAATTGAGAGAGTTTTTTACTTTAGCTTTGATGAATGCAGCGTCAAAAGTTTCTTACATTTATAGGGATGGTGCAGTAATAAAGATTAGGCGGGATAGGCCTAGACCACCCTCATTGAGGAAAACATTCAGGCATGTCCTCAACGGGATGATACGTGATGTAGAGCGGCATCCCCTAAGCCCGGCGCAGGCTACGGTATTGGTGGGTGATGCTAGAAGATTGGATTTCTTTGAGCCGGAGTCATTTGATATCGTGATCACCTCACCGCCCTATCTCAACAAGATAGAGTATACGAAGGTCTACGAGCCTGAGTATGAGCTTTTCATTAGGGATGTTGACGTGAACCCGGTTAGGTCTTATATTGGTGTAAGGCCTTCTGATGTTGAAGAGATCCTAGCTGATGAGATGCCGCCTGCGGCTCAGTATTATTTCCGGGATATGAGGATGGTCTTGGGTGAGATCTACAGGGTTTTAAGGAATGGTGGTAGAGTTATTATGGTGGTGGGCGGCGGCGTTTTTCCCGACAGGGTAATCGACGTTGACCTGCAGTTGGCTGAGATTGCATCTGACTGTGGGTTTCAGGTTCAGCGTATTTGGGCGGTGAACAGGAGGGTTGCAACTACCAAGAGGGTCATAAAGATAGGCGTTTCTAGAGAGAGTGTACTGTTTCTCAGTAAATAGGCTGGGCAACCTCGTGGACTTTTCCCGCTACCAGCCTGTATTGTCTCCCCCTCCATATTATGATCGGATCTTTCGTTTTCCTATACCATGAGACAAGTAGGGCAGCTAAAAGCACGGGAGAGCCTAGAACCCAGAGCAGAAAACCTAGGGGCCCACCACCATGTCTAAGGGATTCCAGGCCAAAGTTAGCTGAAACCAATATCATTGATATTACTGAGAGGAGAAGATCAAGGGAGAGGGATGAGGCTGTGATCAAAAAAGCAGTCGGCGGCACCAATAGCATGAAGGCGACGGCTGACAAGAAGAGCAGCGGCTTAATCTTATGGCCGAGAAATATAGATGTGAATAGTCTAATCATTCCTTGCCAGAGGCTTTTCAAATTCCTGTTCCAGGCGGCTGTCATGAGTCCGTTGGAATCGGCTAAAAGCATTCTCAGACCCTGATGACGGCAGGTGATAGCCAATGCCCTATCCTCTAATATTGAATTTCTAACATTCTGATGACCGCCTATTCTCTGGTAGGCGTCACGTCTGACTAGGATGAAGCTGCCGAAGGCGAATGCTGAGCCCCCACTGTTAACCTTGTCCGGCCTTCCGATTAGGTATAGTCCGACGAGAAGTATGGGCAATACAGCCTTGAGTGTAAACGATCCCATCTCTAAACGTGGATACAATGTCAGCATATCAAGACACCTCTCCTCCGACATCTTTACAGCTTGAGCAACTAGACTGGGTTTTATCCTAGTGTCGCAGTCTGTGAAGAGAAGCCAGCTACCGCTGCTCACATTGTATCCACGGTGGCATGCCCAGTTCTTCCCCACCCACCCCTCGGGGACATCACCCGCCTCAATCACCTTAACACCTTTGGAAGAATACTCACGTGCTATTTCCCCCGTCCTGTCTGTTGAATTATCATCAACGACGATTATCTCCAGCGCAACCCCCATCTGGGCGAGATAGGACTCTATGCACCCACGTATGTCACTCTCCTCATTCCTAGCCGGAATAATCACCGACACTGTGTCGCCGTACTTCAACTCGCCCGTCCTTTCAAGCCTTGGTAGTGATCGCTCAACCCTGAACTTAAACAGCATTAGGAAGATTGCGGCCAGTAAATGGAGGACTAGGATGGGCAGGATCATCTCAAACCACGCTGGCCAGGTTGAAAGTCTTTAATAAGAATAAATAGGACCAACCTACCATATTGCTACTGAGAGAAAGTGGTCAGAGACCGGTGGTTCAATAGAAGAAGATGGCCGTTCTTCAGGGATATCTTTGAAGAATTCGAGGAGCTTTCAAGAGAGATGGAGAGGTATTTCGAGGAAGAGTTACGGAGGATAACTGAGGAACTTCCACCTGACCTTGTGAGGGAGAGGGTGACTGAACGGGGTGTCAAAAGGGAATACGGCCCATTCGTCTACGGCTACTCCATAACAATCGGGCCTGATGGGAAGCCAATTATAAGGGAGTTCGGCAATGTGAGACCAGGCGCCCTTCCCAAGGGTGTTGAATTTAAACCGGAAAGGGAGCCGCTAGTTGATGTCATAGAGGAGGAAAAGACGATTAAAGTGATAGCCGAGCTGCCTGGTGTAAAGAAGGAGGATATAGACTTGAGGGTTGAGGAGAGCATGCTTACGATTAAAGTTGATACGCCGGAGCGGAAATACTTTAAAGAAGTGTCACTACCAACGCCGGTGAGCGAGCATGGAGCTAAGGCTACATACAACAACGGGGTTCTTGAAGTCATTCTTCAAAAGAAGGAGACGAAAGCACTGAAGGGCGAGCGAGTAAGGATAGAGTAAAAGTCGTTTACGTTGATAATGGGGTATAGTTAAATATGGCTTTTCATATCAGTACCATGCAGTAGTGTCAAGAAATGCCCTCGAGTAAAATATCTTGGATGATAGGCGGGGCCCAGGGGACTGGAGTAGATTCCTCAGCCAACATTTTCGCACGGGCAGCAGCTTTATCAGGACTATACGTCTATGGAAAACGGGAATACTACTCCAACATCAAGGGCGAACATAGCTACTTCTCAATAGTCATGTCCGACGCGCCAGTATACTCGCATCTAGATGAAGTACACTTGCTTGCAACATTCGACTCGGAAACAGTGGTTCGCCATGCTTGGGAAGTTGTCAGGGGCGGTGGCATCATATATGACGCAATGGCTGTAGGTGAGAAAATAACCAGCATACCTACCTTAGAGAAGATCGTCTCCGAGAGGATCCTTACAAAGCTTTCAAGAGAGGGGTTGGGTGAGACTGTGGGCGATGTTCTGGAGGTGGCTAAACGCGCGGGTGCCGCTCTCTACCCCATACCATACATGGAAATAATTAAAAAGTTAGCCGAGGCTACTGGCGAGAAGCAGCTTAGTGCACTCTCAAGGATGACTAATGTTCTTGCTGTTGCCGCATCATTCTCAATACTGGGTCTCCCATTTAAATCACTAGAGGAGGCCATAGGTCAGATATTTAAGGCCAAGGCGAGGGTGGTAAAATCTAACATAGAGGCCGCGAGGATAACCATGGAATATGTCACCAACAAGTTTTTAGACACTTTCCCCTACAGACCAACCTTACGACCTACACGTAAACCTAGGCTACTCATTTCTGGAACCTCGTCGATAGCCTTAGGAAAAATAGTGGCTGGATGCCGTTTCCAGACATATTATCCCATAACACCAGCCAGCGATGAGAGCGTCTTTTTGGAGGATCATGATACATTTACTCTCAATATGGAGGACTACCCACACTTACAGGAGGTAAGTGAGCTGAATGGTCATGGCGGTGTAGTTGTTGTCCAGACCGAAGATGAGATAGCGGCTGTAAATATGGCTTCTGGCGCAGCCTTAGCTGGTGCGAGGGCATCAACCGGGACCTCGGGCCCCGGATTTGACTTGATGATCGAAGGGCTAGGGTTTGCGGGCATGAATGAAATACCGTTGGTGGTGACACTCTACCAACGTGGAGGCCCTAGCACCGGTCTTCCGACAAGACATGAGCAGGGTGAACTACTCTTCTCAATATTCGGGGGGCATGGAGAGTTTCCCAGGATAGTCATTTCATCGGGTGATATTGAGGAGGCATTCTATGATACTATAAAAGCATTTAACTATGCTGAAAAATACCAGCTACCTGTCATACATTTGGTTGACAAGGCGTTAGCCAACAGCACCATGACCACTGATGTCTTTGATAGGGGGAGACTGAATATCGAGCGCGGCCGTTTGTTTACTTCATGGGATGCTTCCAAGGGCGAATATAAGAGATTTGCCTTCACGGAGGATGGTATATCGCCACGGACTGTTCTAGGTACAACCAATGGGATCTTCTGGAATACTGGTGATGAACATGATGAATATGGCCATATCACAGAGGACCCGACTTTAAGGGATAAGATGATGGAGAAGAGGATGCGCAAACTGGAGACAGCTGATGCAGAGATACCTGAGAGTGAACGTGTCTCCATATATGGAAATCCCGACGCTCCCAGTCTCATTCTAAGCTGGGGTTCTCCGAAAGGTGCGATTCTAGATGCCATTGCCGATCTTGAGCATGAGGGACTTCACTTTGCATTCGCCCAGATAAGGGTCCTACACCCGTTCCCAACCCGATTCATACAAACCCTTATACCGTCCTACAAGAAGACAATATGTGTGGAACAAAACTATTCCGGCCAGTTAATGACCCTGATAAGGGCAAGGACAGGCCATATGATAGATCACCTAATATGCAAGTATAATGGGAGGCCATTCTCATCAACCGAGGTGAAGAATGCCTTGAAAGAGGTATTATTCAAGGGCACGGCTAGAGTTGTTACTAGAGCGGGAGCGTGAAGGAGATGACCACCAGACTTAGTATGGTTTCATTTAGAACAGCCGTCCACAATGACTGGTGTCCAGGCTGCGGCGACTTTGGTATCCTGTCTTCAATTCAGATGGCGCTGGCTGAGCTTCAGATAGAGCCCAGCAAGGCTGTCATCTTCTCGGGCATAGGATGCTCGGGTAAGACACCCCACTATGTCAACACTTATGGGATACACACACTCCATGGAAGGTCCCTGCCATTCGCTTTAGGTGCAAAACTTGCCAACCCAACACTCACCGTCCTAGCTGTAGGAGGCGATGGCGACGGGCTAGGCATAGGGGCGGGCCACTTCGTAAACTCGGGAAGACGTAATGTTGATTTTACATACATCGTTTTCGATAATGGTGTTTACGGACTGACAAAGGGCCAGGCATCTCCAACACTGGCCCGTGGTCTCAAGACCAAGTCGCTACCTAGACCCAACATAAATGATGCCATCAATCCTATTGCGATTGCTGTCACGGCGGGCTACACCTTCATAGCGAGGGGTTACGCCTATGATACGAGGCATCTTAAGGAGTTGATAAAGAAGGGTATACAGCATAAGGGGTCCGCTTTCATTGACGTGCTCCAGCCTTGCCCCACCTATAATGACATAAACACAAAGGAATGGTACGGCGGTGAGGATAGGGTTGTTGAGGGAAAGCCTCTTCCACGTATTTACAAGCTTGAGGATGAGGGGTATGAGTATCTAGTCAACAGCGCAGACCCGGAGGAGGATAACAAAAAGAAGCTCCAAGCCATTTCCAGATCATTCGAATGGGGTGAAAGGATTCCAATAGGCATATTTTATCAAAATCCCCATATACCCACCTATGAGGAGCGGATAGTGGCGAGGACACCCGTTTACGCAACCAGTCCGCCTGCGATACAGCCGATAGCTGGCAAGTCTGGCAGGCCTCTTGCTGTGATTGATGAGATCATGGCTGAGTTCATGGTATAGCCTGCCTCCATATTAAATGGGTATTAGTTAAAACATATATAGAGCATATGAGGAGAATACCCATGTCACAGCAGCAGGAGGTTCATATCGTTCTCATCTCTGACGAGCCCACAAGGATTTACCCAGCCTTCCAACTAGCCCTTGGCGTAGCCTCTATCGGATTAAAGGCCAACATATACTGCACCCAGAGGGCGCTGAACCTGTTGAAAAAGGGGCAGGCCAAAAATATCCAGCTTCCAGGCTATCCACCCTTCGAGAAACTCCTCAAGGATGCAATATCCTTTGGTGTGAAAGTATTTGCATGCGCTGTTTCTAAGGATGTGCTATCGAAAGAGGGGGTGACTGAGCAGTCTGTGGAGGACGGCGTTGGTCTGGAGGACTTGGGAATATTCCTTAAGCAAGCTCTGCCGGCCGCTAGGAACGGTGGCATTGTCACATTCATCTAGGAGGCGGTGCGGTTGACGACGGTGGTGTTGAAAAACAAAGGCTCTGAAAAGCTCTTGGATTCAACCCCGAGCATAACCTTGGACACCCGGGGGCAGGTTTGTCCCTACCCTATGATAGAGACGAGAAAACTTGCTGAGAGGCTGGCTGAGGGGGCTGTTGCAGAGATCATAACAGATGTCGAGTCGACGGCCAAAACCTCAATACCCCTAGTGTGTGAGGGGCTGGGACTGAACTACATTGTGATCGAAGAGCCTACGTCATGGAGAGTAAGAATATCTAAGTAGAGTGATTGTCGTCCTTCTTTACCTCCTCTTCAGGGACTTGATATTTTTTCTCAATAGTCTCTTGACGTGGCACAGGCCTCTCTCCTCTCTTTACAAGTTTCTCCAATGCGCCACTCAGCGATAACCCGACAGCGAGAACAGACAGTCCGATCACGGCCATCCCCAGGAGAGACCATGGAGCCCGCTCAACATCCCGGATCGTGGTCACAGTAGCTGTGACAATCCTCTCAACAGTCATGGTCTGAGTGATGATGCTCAGCCTAGTTTCAACTTCGAGGAGACGCGTGGTCATGGTGGCTGTCACCGTCTCCGTCTTCGTGGCAGGCTTTGATATGGAGATGGAGAGTGTGTATAAACCGCTTGAGCCTCCAAAACCCAATACAACTAGGTAGTGTGGGCCATCCTCCACAGCCAAGTATCCCAGTCTCTCGGTGAGGCCGGCGGGTCTTACACCTTGGTCTACGATTTGCCTAAAAGGATCTAACAGGTATATATCAAAGTCCTGGTTTATGGGCATCCGGAGTGCAACTATCAGGGTCTCACCTTTTTTCAGATCCACTCTGAAATAATGCAATGTCCCAACGTCAAGATTAAAGACATATTCACCGGTCCCCAATGGCAGTGCTGTTGAGAAGTTGACTCCGGGAGTAGCTGTCTCCTGAGAGGCAGTTAGAGGTATGAGGAAGAATATTAGGGCGAGGGAGACCATAAGGAGAGATTTCATTTGATTTGAGAGATGAATAACTGCATATATAAGTATTTCACAAGGTTTTTAAAAATGCACGGTCAAGTTATGAGGAGTTGATATCACCGTTAACCGGCCCCTTTGCAATTCTTAGAGCTGATGTTCTCTTAGAGATGATAAGCGGGATCTTCAGCCTCACTATAGCGTTATTATCTCTGGAGGCTTCTCGGCGGATTGGATCTAAGACCCTCACCCAGCTCGGCATAGGATTTCTTCTGATGGCTGTCGCCATGCTCTCCCGCGCCTTAAGCGTCTCAGGACTATTAACATCAGTGGGTGAGATATCACGTATAGAATTTCTCAGCCAGCTCTTCGTCCTAGAGATAATATACTCTGTGATCAGGGTAGCGGGCTACATAATCTTCATCTACCTATACGCATCTACAATGGGGGATGCCCATAAAAAGGCGTCTATAGTTCCCAAGGCTATCGCAATCTACAACCCGTCCTTCGAATTGTTTTCCGCCATACTTCTCTTCTTCGTCGTCTACAGAACCGCCCTCAACTGGATGTCCGCTAAGAGGCACTTCGCATGGTCGGTTTTCCTAGGCTTTACACTCCTAATGGGAAGCCACATATCCTTTCTACTCTCAAACATCTCCTTCATATTTTATCTGGCCGGCCACATAACCCAGCTCATCTCCCTAACTCTCTTTCTCTTCGCTGTAATAGTGGTGCGGCTAAATGAGAAAGGAATATAGGTCGAGGGCTAGGATCATGGCGGATGTTCTGGAGGCCGTGATGAGGGAGGGGAGGAGCAGGCCGTCGAAGATAATGGTTGAGGCAAACCTTTCCTATGATAGGTTAAACAGATATCTTGAGGTGCTCACGGAAAAAGGGCTTCTCGAGAATGTGGAGGCTGAAGGGGTTTACAAAGTCACCCCGGACGGTATTAAGTTCCTTGAAGAGTTTAGGCGATTTGAGAAGCTGGCTAAGATCTTCGGTCTAGAGTTATAGACAAATTAGGAATAACTTTATGAGCGACGGGGGGCTTGTCATGACGATGAAGCCGGTGCGAAAAAAGCTTTTCAGAGCCTCCATTATAATTTCCATAATACTGTTTATACTACCCATAATCTACGGCGATGGGGAGGGAGGCCTTAAATTTAATGGTATTAATATTTTAGAGACTTTAGATGATAGACTTTCAGGAGGAGTCGTAAGCCGGCTTAGTTTTTCAACCAAATCGGAGGGGGAGAGAGCTAGGGAGATTGCGGCTCAGCAGCCCATGGGTATTACACCCTCGGGACCGTTAGTCAACATACCATACAGATCCCCAACTGCAAAGTTCAGCAGGAACATAATCGTCACATATGACTTGGGCTCGGTGCCATACCAGAACGAGCCCCACATAGCCTACAACCCACTAAACCCAGATCACATCGTAGTGGTATCCCACGACTATGACACGGTATGCGCAGTCAACTACGTGAGCTTTGATGGCGGCGAGACATGGCGGGGCCCCTACATGCCGAGTGTGCTACCTGAAGATAGTTTCTGCTCAGATCCCGTAGTAGCCTTCGATAGAAATGGAAGAGTATACTACTCATACCTGTCCATCGGATCTAGGCCGTTAAGGGTTGGTAGGCTCCTCTTCTTAGCCGATGTCAGCAGCGCCACAGTCTCCATCTCCGAGGATGGTGGAGCGTCATGGGCACCATACATCGCATCCACCGGCAGCGTCACCCCGTCAGAGGACAGGGCGGCCATAACCTTCATAGACAAGCCGTGGATGGCCGTAGGGCCCGACCCAAGTGAACCCGGCAGAGACAACATCTACGTCACATACACAGAGTTTAAGCTGATCTATCCATACCTCGACTTCTTCCCATTTGTAGCAGAACCTACGGTTGAGGTCTCGATAAAGCTAGTCCGTTCCACAGACGGTGGGAGAACATGGACAAGACCGATATCCGTCAGCCCAGTTTTCAGCGCCCTTGCTGGAGACGAGGATGCGAGGCTGGTGCAGGGTTCTAACATAGCTGTGGGAAAAGATGGAACAGTGTATGTCGCCTATTATGACTCTCTGGATGACGGTCCCTTCAAGGGGCTTTTCACACCTTTTGTAACGGTCTCGAAGGATGGTGGAGCCAGCTTTAGCAAGGCTGTACCTGTGGTCCTTGGAGGTATGTGGGAGCAGGATTTCTTCCTAAAACCCACCTACTTCAGATCATGGGCTTCAATGTTCCCATTTATTGCGGTGTCACCGTTTAACAGCAATGAGGTTTATATGGTCTTCGGAGCCCAAGGCATGACACCTGGCGACAACTCGGATGTCTTTTTCGCAAAGTCCACGGATGGGGGTAAGACCTGGACCAAGCCTAAACGGGTGAACGATGACCTCACAACTAGGAACCAGTTCTTCCCAGCACTAACAGTCTCGCCCAACGGCCACATCCACATCATGTGGGGTGACATGAGGGATGACCCCAACAACTTCAGATATCACATCTACTACACACGGTCGGAGGATGGGGGCGAGACATTCCTTGAGAACTCCAGGGTTTCGGACTATCCGTCAAACCCCAGCTATGGCATACGCACCTTCTTAGGCGATTACTGGGGCATTGCTGCGACCGGTGAAGACGTCTACATTGTATGGACAGATACTAGGGCCGGGTTCAGGGGCGCTCCCAACCAGGACATAGCCTTTGCAAGGCTCAGAAGGGTGAGGTCACCCACTATATTCCTGAGTCCGCCTGAAGGGCCGGCGGGTCAGACACTCTCGATAGTAGGAGATGGCTTCGCCGCCAGACAGAGGGAGGTCTTCATAGAATTCGATGGCGTAGTGGTCTCATCATTCCTGACAGATGATGATGGAAGGTTTACTGCCACAATCTTCATACCGGTCTCAGGTGAGGGCGCCCATACGATAAGGGCTATAGACGTGCTGGGAAATGTGGCTGAGGCTAACTTTTACGCCAGCTATGGCTTCAACACGGTTAGAGATCAGGTGGATAGGCTTGCCACATCGCTATCTAGGCAGATTGAAAACATCAGCACGCAATCCGACGGTTCAGATGTTAAGATGCTGGTGGATGAGGTGGTATCACGGTTGCAGCCCATGCTGGAGAGGGATACGATTAGCCAGTCCCTGATGACGGCCATAGCCCTTTCAACTGCCGCCCTTATAATATCTATTATCGCAATATATGTAAGCTATAGGAGAGGCGTGAGTAGGAAATGAAACTGGTAATTGTTATACTTGCCGCATTGCTCTTTACAGCAGTTGTCCAAGCTCAGGAGTATAGACCACCCCATTCACAGCCCGGCCCTGCAACTGAGACAATAAGGATAAGGGCTTACGCAGAGGAGAACGCACCAGCTGTGTTGGAGAAAGGTGACATGGACATATACCTCTACAACATGAGGGTCTCCCGGATCCTGCAACTGGAGAAAAAGCCGGGCATAAGACTAATACAGGCACCATCCCTCACTCTCTCCCTAATCCTCAACCCAGCGCCTGCCCCACCCAATGAACTGAACCCGTTTAGCCTAAAGGAGGTTAGGTGGGCTATGCAGTTTCTCGTGGACAGGGATTTCATCAGCCGTGAAATATATCTTGGACATGCTACGCCGATGATCACGCATGTAAGCCCCTACGACTACGATTACACCGTGGTATTCCACACCATTAAGCAGTCGAAGATTAGATATGATCCCGATCTGGCTGAACGGATTATCTCCGAGGCCATGACAAAGGCAGGTGCGGAGAAGAAGGATGGCGTCTGGATCTACAAGGGCCAGCCTATAACTGTGAAATTTATCATAAGGACGGAGGATGAGAGGAGAGAGATAGGCGAGCTGGTTGCCACAAAGCTCTCCGAGATCGGGTTCCGGGTTGAGAGAATATATCACCCGTTCGCCCAAGCCATTTCAAGGGTTTACACGACAGACCCTCAGGAATTTCAATGGCACATATACACCGAAGGGTGGGGACGAGGGTCGGTTGAAAAATACGATTTCGCATCAGTAAACCAGTTCTGCGCACCATGGCTTGGAAACATGCCCGGCTGGCTGGAAGTAGGGTATTGGCAATACACGAATCCCAGGCTTGACGAGCTGGGACAACGGATCTTTAAAGGTGAATTCACCGGGAGAGATGAGAGGGACAGACTTTACAGGGAGGCTTTAAGCCTCTGCTTGGAGGAGTCTGTGAGGGTGTGGGTGGCGGTTGTCTTCGCCAGCAACCCCGTCTCCGACAAGATGACCGGGCTGACGGAGGATCTGGGGGCGGGGGTGAGAAGCTTGTGGACCCTGCGGGAGACATATATCCCTGGAAGAGACGTCCTCAATGTCGGCCACTTATGGGTTTGGACGCCGCGGACTATTTGGAACCCAGTTGCCGGCTTCGGCGACGTCTACAGCGCTGACATATGGAGAGCGGTCTACGACCCGCCTGTCGCAAGACATCCTTTCACGGGAGTCCCAATACCTTTCCGTGCAAGCTATCAAGTGGAGACAGCGGGCCCGTCAGAGAAGCTGCAAATACCTTCAGATGCTTTTATCTGGGATCCCAGCTCCAAGGAGTGGAAGTCAGTCCAGCCAGGGACTAGGGCTATAAGTAAGGTTGTCTTCGACTACTCTGCCTACACTGGCTCCAAGTGGCATCATGGTATCAGCATCTCAATGGCCGACATACTCTACAGGATCTACCAGCTTTATGATCTGGCATATGATGATATCAAGTCTAGGATAGAGTTTGCACTCGCGGTGACATCGAGGCCTATCCTGGAGACTTACAAGGCGTTTAGAATTGTGGGGGACTCTAAGCTGGAGGTGTATGTTGATTTCTGGCATTTTGAGCCAAGCTACATCGCTGAGTATGCTGAGCTCTTCGGAGGTGGGATGCCATGGGAGATACTGGCCGCCGGAGACTACCTAGTCTTCGAGGCTAGGAGGCTGGCCTATTCAGATACCGCCGCGGCCCGCTTTGGCGTTCCCCAGCTAAACCTAGTCCTCAGCAGCCATGTAGCCGATATGAAGGACGCCCTAAACACCTTCCTAATCAACAAGGTCTTTCCCAAGAATGTCTTCACCGTGGGTGGACGTGTATATGAGACACCGGAGAAGGCGATGGAGAGATATAGGGCTTCACTTGGGTGGGCATCAAGATATGGCTTACTAGTCATAAGCTGCGGCCCATACCAGCTTACAGCCTTTGACCCCGGCGCCCAGTTCGCCGAGCTTAAGGCCTACAGGGATCCGACATACCCGTTCAAGCCCGGTAAATGGTATTTTGGCAGCATAGCACAGCCCAGAGTGGAGGCTGTTGAGGGAGAGCTCACTGCTGAAAGGGATTCTGTGATAACCCTCACGCTGTCGGGAGGGGGAAGGGTCACTGTTGCATATTATCTCATAGACCCTATCACCCAGTCGATCCTGATGAGAGGCTTCGCGGATGTGAAGGATGGGAAAGCCGAGGTCAGGATACCAGCTGACATGGTGGGGATTGGTCTCTACGAGCTGGCCATATTGGCATACAGTGATGAAGCGTCAATTGTATTCACAAGGGTTGAGAGGCTGAGAGCCACCCCTCCGACCACAGACACTATCACAACCATAACCCCTACAATTACAGAGCCCACAATTAACGGCGAGCAGCAACAACCATATACTCTAATAGCAGTGGCCGTTGCAGTAGCTGCAGTGGCAGCCGCATTCTTAATACTGAGGAGAAGACGCTAGCTTTCCAAGACCCTAGCCAGCGAGTCTATGTGGCTTATTACCACGAGTATGATTTCTTCACGCAACTGGTTAATGTATTGATTGTACTGGTCGGCTCCGGGTGGCTGTGTGAAAAGCCAGTCTATGAAAAGTGGACACCACCTGATAAAGTCGTCTCTAGTATTTCCAGCGGGGTTCGGGAAGCGCTCCTGCCAGTCATAATATATGTCGAGATTCTCGAGTATTCTGTCCACTGTAAAGGCTAGATATGGGGCGCTTTTTGACGCTATTGCCCTCGTCTCATTCCAAAACTCCCTATCACCCTCCCTAGTTCCGGGAAGGTCCCGGTTAATCCAACTGAGAAGTATCCTATCATTTTGGAGTAGCTCGAGGATAGAACGGGCTTGATTTAGCTTCGACAATGAAGCAGATGTCTGCGACTTGGACTCTTCCAGAGATGCGGAGAGGGCTGTGACACGGTTCTCCAGATCAGCTATCCGCTCCCTATAATCGTTAAGCGTCTGTCTCAACGATGCAGCCTCGGACTTTTCCGATGATAAATCCGATGAAATCCGGTTGAGCTCATTCCTGAGATCGGTTATTTGGATGTTGAGAGAGTCTATCATATTATCCCTATTTTTCAACTCGGCTTGGAGGCTGTCGATCTGGGCCTGCTGTATGACTTGGAGTGTGATATACCCCGTTGCAAAACCCAGTATCACCGATATTATTACCGCGATTGCGAGTATTCTCATAACTGTGCAATATTACCTCTATGATATAATCTTATCCAAAAATCGGAATAATCTCCCATGCTTATATATTGATGTTGATAGGCTGTAGACATGGCTCAGATGCCCAGCTATGATATAATAGTGGTTGGAGGAGGGCCTGCAGGCGTCGCAGCTGCCAAGGCTGCAGCCCGTGAGGGTGTGTCTGTTCTTCTGTTGGAGAAGCATCCCACAATAATGGCTAATAAGCCATGCGGTGAGGCTGTCAGCAAGGAGACGCTGGAGACGGCTGGAGTCAAACCATCTCCAAGGATTGTTATGCACGAGGCTTATGCACTGGTTTACTCTCCCAGCATGATTGAGGTGAAGATCCCACAGATCGGCTATAACATCAACAAGTCCCTCTTCATACAGGAGATAGCGGCCCAGGCCGCCGAGTATGGCGCGGATATTCATGTTAGGGAGGAGGTTTCATCTGTGGTCCGTGAGGATGGGAATCGGCTTGTTAAGACATCTAAGGGCACCTACAGGGCTAAGGTTGTGATAGGGGCTGATGGTTATAACTCCACTGTGGCCAGGAGTTTGGGTGTAACTGAGAGGCCGGAGCCAATCCCCACAGTTCAATACATTATGGCCAATTGTAAACTGAAATATCCGGATGCTGTGAGGTTCTACCTTGGTAATAAGGTTGCTCCGGGGGGATATGCTTGGATATTCCCGAGGAGTGAAAAGCTGGCAGAGGTTGGGATAGGTGTTAGAGGAGGCGTTGCGAAGGAGTTTCTCGACACATTTGTCTCCATGTTCTCCGAGGAGCTGGGAAGTGCGAAGATAATCGATTATAGGGGTGCTCCAGTCCCGATAGGCGGTGTTATATCAGAGACGGTCTTCGACGGCGCGATGCTGGTGGGTGATGCAGCTGGACATGTAATACCCCTAACAGGCGCTGGCATCCACTCATCTGTAGCTGCTGGACTTGCTGCTGGTAAGGTTGCGGCTAGGGCCGTCCTTGAGGAGGATGTGTCCAAGCTGAGGCTTTCCGAGTTCTACCAAGTTTACGAGGCTTGGCTGACCCGCATTAGGAAGAGTCTGAAGGCTATGAGGGCTGTTGAGAGGTTATCAGACGAGGATCTCGACACACTAGCCACAATCCTGAAGGCCGACGACATACTTGACCTTGCCAACGGTCTTGACATTGGCCGGGTTGCAAAGAAGCTGTTGGCCCACCCCATTCTCGCTATTAAGCTCGCCCGCTCCCTCCTGTAGCAAAACTCAAGAGAAATAAGGCTAGATGGGCTGTCGAAAGCCTTAGATGATCCAGTTTTATGTTTTCATCGGGAGCATGGAGGTTGGAGCCTCTATGTGCAACGCAGTTAAGCATGGATGTTGGTATGCCAAGCCTAGATATTAGATACATGGGGCCGGTGCCGAACATGCTGGGCCAGATGTTAGGCTCCAGACCATACACCATGCGGGCTGACCTGATGGCAAAACCCACCACCTCAGAGTCTGGACTAGTCTTAGATGGCCAGCACATACTATGAACCTTTAGATCGAAATCACCATGCCGCCGGAGATGCTCTCTAACAAGCCGCAATATTTTTTGGGGATCCTGATTGGGAACCAGTCTAAGATCTAGCTTGACATTTGCATGGCCCGGTACTATGGTTTTTATTCCCGGTCCTGTGTAGCCTGAGAACATTCCCGCCACGTTGCATGTTGGGCTGAAAACAAGCTTTTCCAAAACCTTGACACGGCTTTTCTCTGTCAAAACTGTAGCTCCAAGGCTCTCCCTCAAACTGCCTACATCGAGTTTAATCCTGCTTAAGAGCCCCCTCTCCCTTTTCGAGGGCTTTCTGACATCATCGTAAAAGCTTTTCACTTTTACACGTCCCCGGACATCCTTCAAAGATGCGACAAGTCTGGAGAGCTTCTCAGCAGGGTTAGGCAGTATCGGAGCATACATAGAATGCCTATCGCCTGCAACCGTCCTCAACCCTATCTCAAGATACAGCATACCCTTAACGCCTAGGTAGAAATTCGGCCTACCATCGTCTGAAATATCCCCACCCTCCCACAAACATGCGTCGGCCAATAGCTCACGCTTATGACTTGAAATGAAAGACCCTAGGTTGGGACTTCCAACCTCCTCCTCTCCCTCGATGACCCAAGTCACAGAGACTGGTGGATCACCAAGCCTTTCCCTCAAAATCCTCAAGGCGGCCAACCGCGCAACAATATCACCCTTGTCATCAGCCACACCCCTCCCGTACAGCACACCATCACGCTCTATGAGACGGAAGGGTTCGGTCGCCCATCCTTCTAAAGGGTCTGGCGGCTGGACATCATAATGGTTGTAAAATAAAATCGTCCTCCCATCAGAGGGGCCCTTCAGCTTAGCGAGTATAATGGGATTGGCATCCTTCATTTTTTCAAGGGAAACATCGAACCCTTCCCGCTTCAAAACATCAGCGAGTAAATTTGCACAGTCTATGATGCCCTCACCACTGGCCGAGATGCTGGGCTGCTCCACAAGTATTCTCAAATCATCCAAGAGAGTCCTATCCCTATCAATCAACTCTCGAAAACTTTCGGACAAATCCATCCCAAAAGTGGTGTTCCTCGCCCATGATTAAGATTTCTCAGACACATCCTAATATTGAGGACGTTTAAACCCAAGAAAGGAGTGTCTTGGCAGAGGCTGAGATACCTGGTCCACAGCCACTGAGGCTCAAGAGCAGCGAAACCGCTGTTATAGTCGTGGATATGCAGAATGACTTTGTCCATCCAAGGGGGAGGCTTTACGTCCCAAAAGCCCTTGAGACCGTGCCAGCGATTGCCAAGCTTCTGGCCAAGGCGAGGAAATCCGGGGCTAAGATATTTTTTACACAGGATTGGCATGGTAGAGATGACCCAGAGTTTAGAATTTGGGGGGAGCATGCTGTTGAAGAGACTTGGGGCGCTGAGATCGTGGATGAGCTGAAACCCTTGGAAAGTGAATTTGTGATCAGGAAGGTCCGATATGACGCCTTCTACGGGACGCATCTTGAGCATTTACTCAGGCTTTGCAAGGTTGAGAGCCTAGTTGTATGCGGGACTGTTGCCAACATCTGCGTCCTCCATACGGCTGGAAGCGCAGCCCTCCGGTGGTGGCAGGTCGTGGTACCCGTTGACACCATATCAGCCCTCAATGAATTTGACTACCGGGCAGCCCTCAGACAGATAACATTCCTATACAG
>Ga0197142_1001630_pt1 | contig 20371 bp, 16 predicted proteins | sample GBS60_MetaG_FD_148614 | JGI IMG/M metagenome (GOLD analysis project Ga0197142, IMG submission 148614) | Sediment microbial communities from Great Boiling Springs, Gerlach, Nevada, United States - GBS 60_MetaG | ecosystem: Environmental > Aquatic > Thermal springs > Hot (42-90C) > Sediment... | reverse complement strand
AGGCGGGCGTGGTCGTGGCGGGCGGGCACACGATGGACGATAAGGAGCCCAAGTACGGCCTGGCCGTCATCGGGACGGTGGAGCCGGAGCATCTGCTGCTCAAGGGCGGCGCGCGGCCCGGAGAACGGCTGGTCCTCACCAAACCCCTGGGTTCCGGCGTCATCACCACCGCCTACCGGGCCGGGCAGGCCTCGCCGGAGGCACTGGCCCAGGCCGTCCCCTGGATGCTGCGGCTGAACCGGGACGCGGTCCGGGCCGTCCACGCCACCTCCGCCCGCGGCGCCACCGACATCACCGGCTTCGGCCTCCTGGGCCACGCGGCGGAGATGGCCCTGGCGGCGGGGGTCCGCTTCCGGATTTGGGCGGACCGGGTCCCCATCCTGGAGGCCGCCCGCCCCCTGGCCGACCTCTGGCTCTTCCCCGGCGGGACGGCGGCCAACGAGATGCACTTCGGCCAGTGGGTGACCTTTGCCCCGTCCATCCCGGAGGAGGTCCAGATGCTCCTCTACGACGCGCAGACCAACGGCGGGATTCTGGCCGCCATCCCCGCCGCCGAGATGGCGCGCTTCACCGAAGCGTGCCGGGCGCTGGACCAGCCCTTCTGGGAGATTGGGGAGGTGCTGGAAGGGGAGCCGGGGATTGAGGTCAGGTGACAGTCACCTGACTGTCACCCGAGGAGGTGGGATGATCTACCTGGACAACGCGGCCACGTCCTGGCCCAAGCCGCCGCAGGTCCTGGCGGCGATGGCCCGCTTTCTGACCGAGGTCGGCGCCAACCCGGGCCGCTCCGGGCACCGGCTCTCCGTGGAGGCCGGGCGCATCGTCTACGCCGCGCGGGAGGCGGTGGCCGAACTCTTCCACGCCCCCGATCCGCTGCGGGTGGTCTTCGGCATGAACGCCACGGAGGGGCTCAACCTGGCCCTGCGGGGCCTCCTGCGCCCCGGCGACCACGTCGTCACTTCCAGCATGGAGCACAACTCGGTGATGCGGCCCCTGCGGGCCCTGGAGCGGGAAGGGGTCTCGGTGACCGTCGTCCCCTGCTCCCCGGAGGGCTTTCTGGACCCCCAGGCGGTCCTTTCGGCCCTCCGGCCCGAAACCCGCCTGGTCGTCCTCAACCACGCCTCCAACGTGACGGGGACCCTGCTGCCGGTGGCGGAGGTGGGACGGGCCCTGCATCGGATGGGCGGCCCGCTGTTGGTGGTGGACGCGGCGCAGAGCGGGGGCGCTGTCCCCATAGACATGCAGGCCGACGGCATTGACCTGCTGGCCTTCACCGGGCACAAGTCCCTCTACGGGCCGACGGGCACCGGCGGCCTCATCATTGGAGACCGGGTCCCGCTGGAGGAGTTCCGGCCTCTCATCCGGGGCGGGACGGGGAGCCGGTCCGAGCAGGAGGAGCAGCCGGATTTCCTGCCGGATATGTGCGAGAGCGGGACGCCCAATGCGGTGGGGCTGGCGGGGCTGGAGGCCGGGGTCCGCTGGGTGCTGGAGCGGGGGGTAGAGGCCATCCGCGCGCACGAGATGGAGTTGACCCAACGGCTGCTGGACGGCCTGCAGGAAATCCCCGGCGTCACCGTCTATGGCCCCCAGGACGCCCGCCTCCAGACGGCCGTCGTTTCCTTCAATATCGTCGGGATGGAGCCCTCGGAGGTGGGGATGCGGCTGGATGAGGAGTACGGCATCATGTGCCGGGTAGGGCTGCACTGTGCGCCCGCGGCCCACCGTACCATCGGCACCTTCCCCGCCGGGACCGTCCGCTTCGCGCTGGGGGCCTTCACCACGCGGGAGGAGGTGGACGCGGCGCTGCGGGCCGTGGCTCGTCTGGCCTGTCGGTAAATTAGTCAGAGTTGGCCACGAATTTCACGAATTGGCACGAATTTTTCGTGAAATTCGTGCAATTCGTGGCAAAAGATCAGGAGGAGCAGGATGGAGCGCATCGTGGATGCCCGGGGGCTGCCGTGCCCCCAGCCGGTTCTGCTGACCCGCGACGCCCTGCGGGAAAGCGACACCGTCACCACCATCGTGGATAGCGATACCGCCCGCCACAACGTGACCCGGATGGCCGAGAAGGCCGGGTACACCGTGCAGGCCGAGGAGCGGGGGGACGGGGTGTATCTGCACATCCGCCGGGGCGAGGCCGCGCCGCAGGCCGCTCCGGCCCCCCAGCCGCAGCCCACCAGCGGCCCGCTGGTCCTGGTCATCCCCTCGGAGTTCATGGGACAGGGGGAACACGAGGAACTGGGGCAGATTCTCATCCGGGGCTTCCTGCACACCCTCAATGAGGTCAGCCCCCTGCCCGACGTCATCATCTTTTTCAACAGCGGGGTCAAACTGGTGGTGGAGGGGTCGCCTGTGCTGGAGGACCTGCGCACGCTGGCGAACCAGGGGGTCCAGATTCTGGCCTGCGGCACCTGCCTGGGGTACTACGGCCTGAAGGAGAAAGTCGCCGTCGGCGAAGTGTCCAACATGTACACCATCGCCGAGACGCTGCTGCAGGCGGGGAAAGTCGTCTCACTGTAGCGGAGCACAGGATCTATCCGTAACGTAATACCAACTGTGTTTATTACGGCCATTCCTCGCCCGACGGTAAACCGCCACGCGGCGAGCCGCTCGCGGCGTGGCCGTCGGGCTCAACCTGCAAAGCCCCCTTCGGGGGCTAAAATAGCCCGAAGGGCTTTGTATAATGAGCACGGACGTTTATGTTCGGGCGATGGGCGCTGGCCGAAACAAACGCAATTGGTATAACTATTCACTCGTGTTTAGACGAGTGAAGTCATCAATGACTTCGTGTTCCTTCGTGCCCTTCGTGGTTTATTTTTTCTTCAGATAGCTGCCCAGGATGTGCTTCGGACCCACCCGTTCAAAGACGACGGTCACTTCTTCCTCGTCGCCCAAAGGGCGGACGGCGGTGACGATGCCCGGGCCGAAGGTCGGATGCTCCACCCAGTCACCGACGCGGTAGTGCAGGCTGAAAACTTGCGCTACCGTGCGCTCCGCCTGCGCGGTGGGTTCCCAACTGCTCCGAACGGAGGACTTCTTTCGCCGTTTGCCCTCGGTCAGCGTTTCGGGAATGTCCGCCAGAAAACGGCTGGGGACGTTGGGCTCGTAGTCGCCCCGGCGGGCCCGGCGAAAGGCGTGGGTCAGGAAGAGCCGCTCCTTCGCCCGGGTCACCCCCACGTACATCAGCCGCCGCTCCTCGGCCAGCGCCTCCGGGTCGTCCAGGGAACGGAAGTGGGGGAGCAATCCCTCTTCCAGGCCGACGATGAAGACGACGGGGAACTCCAGCCCTTTGGCGCTGTGCAGGGTGAGCAGAGTGGGGGCGTTCACGCCGTTGGTCAGGTTGTCCACATCGGAGACCAGGGCGACGTCGGCCAGAAAGTCGGTCAATGCTTGCCCCGAAGGGCCCTCGCCCTGAGGGGTGGCATCGGCGTACTGGGTGGCGACCACGCGCAGTTCCTGGACGTTCTCCCAGCGATCCTCTCCCTCTTCGGTCCCGTCCCGGATGTAGGCCTCGTAGCCTGTGTCGGCGATAATCCGGTCCAGCAGATTGCAGATTGCAGATTGCAGATTCCTGGCCTGCGATCCGGAATCTGCCATCTGCAATCTTGAATCTGCCATCTGTTCCATCCACCCCCGCACCATGCGGTGGAAGGCGGTCACGGCGGTGCGGGTGCGGCCGGAGAGGAGAGGAGGCTGATCCCGATTTTCGGCGATTTCCTCTATCACCTGCCAGACGGGGACCCCCCGGGCGCGCGCGACGTCTTCCAGGGTTTGGGCAGTCTGGGCGCCGATGCCGCGCGGGGGGACGTTCAGGATGCGCAGGAGACTGGCGGAGTCGGCGGGGTTGTGGACGACCCGCAGGAAGGCCAGCAGGTCCTTGATCTCCCGGCGGGCGTAGAAGCGGGTGGCCCCCACCAGCCGGTAGGGGAGACCGGCCCGGATGAAGGCCTCTTCCAGCGCGCGGGACTGGGCGTTGGTCCGGTACATCACCGCGCAGTCGCCGGGACGGGCCTCGCCCGTGAGGGTCAGGCGCGCGATGGTGTCCACCACGTACTGGGCCTCTTCTTCCGGGTCGTAGGCCTCGTGGATGACGACTTTGGGCCCGTGCCCCCGGTCGGTGAACAGTTTTTTGGGGGTCCGGTTGGGGTTGTGGCGGATAATGGCCTGGGCGACGTCCAGGATCGTCTGGGTGGAGCGGTAGTTCTGCTCCAGCAGGTAGGTCGCCAGGTCGGGGTAGTCTTCCCGCAGGCGGGAGATGTTGCGGTAGTCAGCGCCGCGCCAGCGGTAGATGGACTGGTCCTCGTCGGCGACGACGAAGAGGTTACGGTGGCGGGCCGCCAGTTGCTTGAGGAGGACGTACTGGGCCATGTTGGTGTCCTGGAACTCGTCCACCAGGATGTGGAGGTACCGCTCCTGGTAGCGGGCCAGGACCGACGGGGCTTCCCGGAAGAGGCGCACCGTCTCCATGAGCAGGTCGTCAAAATCCAGGCCGTTGTTGGCCCGCAACCGCTGCTGGTACTGTTCGTACACCCGCCGGGCGACTTCTTCAAAGTACGAGGCGGGCTGAAACGATTCGGGGCCGATCAGTTCGTTCTTGGCCCGGGAGATGACGGCGTGGACGGCGGCGGGGGTGTAGCGCTTGTCGTCTATGTTCAGGTCTTTGAGGACCTGGCGGACGAGGGCGACCTGGTCGTCGGCGTCAAAGATGACGTAATTGGGGGGGACGCCGATGAGGTCGCCGTCGCGGCGGAGGATGCGGGCACAGGTGGCATGGAAGGTGCCCAGGGTCAGTTCGGCGGCGCGGGAGACGCCCAGTTGTCGCTCCAGGCGCTCCCGCATCTCCCGTGCGGCCTTGTTGGTGAAGGTGACGGCCATGATGCGCCCGGGGGGCACGTCCCGTTCCAGCACCAGCCAGGAGACGCGATGGGTGAGGACGCGCGTTTTGCCGGAGCCGGGGCCAGCCAGGACCAGCACCGGCCCGTCCGACGCGGTGACCGCTTTTTTCTGCTGGGGGTTGAGTCCTTTCAGAATGTCGCTCATCTTCTCCATGCCGGGGGCAGGGGCGGGCGGCGCAGCCGCCCGCCCCTGATCTTATCCAATCGTAACGATTTTGCTCGCGGGGATAAAGGAAATATATTTTTCATTGCGGCGGCTCCGCCGCCGCAATGAAAAATATATTCTGTTTATTCCCGTCGGCCCGCCGGAGGGGATGGGGCGAGGCCCAGTCACCCGGTCCGCGAGCGGAGGTATTCTTTGAGGTTGTGCCGGACGGCGAAGGCGGCGGCCTCGGCCCGGTTGGTCACGCCCAGTTTGCCCAGGATGCTGCTGACGTAGTTGCGGACGGTCCCTTCACCCAGGTAGAGCGCGCGGGCGATTTCCCGGTTGGTCTTCCCTTCGGCGATGAGGGCCAGTACTCGCAGTTCCTGATCCGTCAACTCGGCGAAGGCGGCGGCCTCCTCCCTCCGGGCCGCTTCCCGTACCCGCTCCAGGACCCGCCGGGTGACGGAGGGGTCCAGCAGTGCCTCGCCGCGCCCGACGGCCTCAATGGCCCGGACCAGGTCGTCGCTGCCGATCTGTTTGAGGACGTAGCCGCAGGCGCCGGCCTCAATCGCATCAAAAAGGAGTTCGTCCTCGGCGTACGACGTGAGCATAATGACGCGGGTATCGGGCAACTGGGAGACGATGTCCCGACAGGCGTCTATGCCGCTGCGCCCGGGAAGCCGGATGTCCATGACGACGACGTCCGGGCGATGGAGGAGCGCTTTCTGGAGCGCTTCGCGGGCGGTGCCGGCCTCGTCCACCACGGTGAAATCGGGATGGCGGTCCAGGAGGGCCCGCAGGCCCAGCCGGACCACCTCATGGTCGTCCACAATCAGGATGCGGAGGGTCACGTCTCTCCTTTCAGTGCGCCACTCCGCTGCGCTCCGTGGCGGACTACCAGCGGGACGCCACTCCGCTGCGCTGCGGGGCTGACTACCAGCGGGACACCACTCCGCTGCGCTCCGTGGCGGACTACCAGCGGGACGCCACTCCGCTGCGCTGCGGGGCTGACTACCAGCGGGACACCACTCCGCTGCGCTGCGGGGCTGACTACCAGCGGGATGCCACTCTGCTGCGCTGCGTGGCTGACTACAAACACGGGACGCCACTCCGCTGCGCTGCGGGGCTGACTACCAGCGGGATACCACTCCACTGCGCTGCGGGGTTGACTACAAACGCGAGCCGGACGCGGAGGGTCACGTCTCTCCTTTCAGCGGGACGGTGAGGGTGATGGTGACCCCCTGGCCCGGGGCGCTGTCTATATCCAGGGTTCCGTCCAGGAGGCGGGCCCGCTCGCGGATGTTGCGCAGGCCCTGGCCCGTAGCAGTAGGCGTCATCGCCAGGCCGACGCCGTCGTCGGCAATCTGGAGTTGGAGGGTGCGGGTGTCGTAGGTGAGGCGAACATCCACCCGGCGGGCGTGGGCGTGACGGGCGACGTTCGCCAGCGCCTCGCGCGCGATCTGGAGGATGTGCTGGCGCTGTTCGGCGCCCAGCGTCTCCCGTTCTTCGCCGGAGACGGTGAGGCGGGTCTCCAGCAGGGTGTTGATGCGAAAGTCCCGCAGCAGGTCCTCTAATCCGCTCACCAGGTCGGACGAGGGCAGGCCGCCCTGGAGGTTGAAGATGTAGCGCCGGATGTCCTGGATGGTCTGGTTCAAACTCTGCAGTACGCGAGCCAGTTGGGTCTGGGCCGCGGCGGGGTCTTCGGGGATCAGGGCCCGGACGCCTTCCAGCATCAGTCCGGCGGCGTAGATGGACTGGATGATGCCGTCGTGGAGTTCCCGGCTGATTCGCTCCCGGTCGGCGGCCAGGGCCTGGGACTGCCGGACTTCTTCCACCCACTCTTCCACCCGGGTCTGGACGATGTTGAAGGCCTGGACCAGACCGGAGAGGATGGCGACGCCGCAGAGGGTCAGGAGGGCGGAGAGGAGGGGGAAGAGGAAGGCGGGAGCACGCGGGCCCAGCAGGGAGAGGGTGGGGTGGAGGGCACCCGCCAGCAGGCCAAAGGCGATCAGGGCAGCGCCCACGCGCCGGAGCGGGCGGTCGGCGGCCCAGAAGACGGGCGGGGCGCTGGAGAGGAAGGGGCGCCGGTAGGCCCGGAGGACCAGGAGTCCGCCGGGGAGGGCCAGCCCGGCGCGGGCGGCGATTTCGGCCCAGGGAGCGGCCCGGTTGGGGCCGGCCAGCGCTATCACAGCCAGCAGGCCGCCCAGGTAGAGGGCCAGGACGACCAGCGACAGGGTTAGCGGGGAGCGGCGGCCTGCAGAAGCGGAGAGGGAGAGGCCCACCGTGAACAGGGCCCAGTAACCGGTGCCCAGGAGTGCCGCCCGGAGCCACAGGGGCAGGAGGGACGGCGAGCCGGAGGCGCGGGCGGGCAGACCGAACGCGGCCGCCAGTACCGGGTCCCATGCGGTCACGGCCTCGCTGAAAGCGAAGAGGGTCAGCAGGGGCAGAGGCCAGGCGATGTTCGCGCGCCCGATGCGGGGGATGGCGAAAAGGATGAAGAGGCCCAGCACGAAGAAGGCCAGGCCGTGCAGGAATTCCAGCATCGGGATCAGCGCGATGGGCATTTCCGGTCACCAGGAGTAGTTACCTACCACCAAGTGCTTATCATATAGGTACAAAGTACTTACAAAGGGGTAGGTATACACCCAATCGTGGTTAAGGCTTAACTGGACATTGTGGGCAGATGGTATCCTATGGCCCAACCTATGGAACGCCGTTATACCGGTGTCAATGGGACCACCAGATCATCGCCTGGATTGTCAGCCTGCTGGCGAATGGCTGTCCTCCCCGGGCGATCGTTGTCACGTTTGGAGCGGTGCCCACCCGTCTATGGCTGGGTGCCGCCGTGAACCTCCACCGGGATAAGGTCTCTTTATCGCAGAGACCGCAGAGTACGCAGAGCAATACTACTAATCTCTGCGCTCTCTGCGATGAGTTTTTGCAGTGGACTCATTTCTCTATACCCGGGTAATGTACTCCCCCGTGCGGGTATCCACACGGACGGTGTCCCCTGCCTGGACGAAGAGGGGGACCAGAATCTCCAGCCCGGTCTCCAGAGTCGCTTTCTTCATCACGTTGGTGGCCGTATCCCCAGCGACAGCCACTTCGGTGTCCACCACCTGCAGGTCCACGGCGGTGGGGAGTTCCACCTCAATGGGCTGGTTCTCGTACATAGAGATGACCAGTTCCATGCCCTCTTTCAGGTATCCCCTCTGTTCTTCCAGCACGTGCACCGGGATGCCGATCTGATCGTAGGTCTCGGTGTCCATAAAGTAGTAGAGGTCGCCGTCATTGTAGAGGTACTGGACCCCCCGGCGCTCAATGCGCACTTCCTGGACCCGGTCTCCGGAGAGGAAGGTCTGCTGGATGGTGGAGCCGGTGCGCAGGTTGCGCAGTTTGGTGCGGATGATGGCGTTGCCCCGTCCGGGCTTGTGGTGCTGGTACTCCAGGACCTTGTAGAGTTCCCCGTCCAGAATGAACGTGGTCCCTCGGCGCAGGTCGTTGACATCAATCATACCGTTCCTCCCCATCATTTGGAGATTCTGTTCGGAATAATTTGTCAGGTTGCAAAACCGTCGGGCAAAGTGGCCGTAACAAACACAGTTGGTATAACATGCCAGGCACTTGTGGAGATGCCTGGCATGTGGGTATGAACATTATACCAGGCATGGAGGGGAGCGTCAAATGAACCAGAACTTTTTAGGAGAACTGCTCACAGTTGTCCTACAAAGCGGCCAGGCCCGACGAAATTGGGACACACCCGCGGGGAGCGTCGCGGTTTGGGGACATGGTCCTGGGCTATCTTGCCTCAAAGATGGCGACATTGCCTGCTTCAGCACCACTGCTTCCGGGTGGGTCTCCGGATGGTGGAGCGCGTGGGCGTCAACCGGGTGGTGGCCGTCGGCAACGGGGCCAACGACGCCCGGATGCTGAAGCGGGCCGCGCTGGGGGCGCGGTGCTGGGGCCGGAAGGGCTGGCGCTCTTCTGTCTGCAAGCTGCCGACGTGGTGGTCCCGGACGTCGCTGCGGCACTGGACCTGCTGCTATCTCCTCGTTGGCTGGTCGCCACGCTGCGGAGGTGAGGTTTCCACCTCGCTGGTCATGGTGCCCCGCGCCGGAAATGCTTACGCCGAGGCGAGGCGGAGATAGCACCACCTCGCTACCGAAATCAAGAATCGGAATAATTGGTCAAGTTGCAAGAAATCAGCCTCCCTGGGCACGCTGTGCCGGGCGTCGGCCTGCGCCGACGCCTCCGGTCGGCGCAGGCCGGCCACCGGCCGAAGGCCCAGGAGGGGCGACTTTAGTCGGCACGCAGGTAGTTACGTATAACCCAAAAGAGGCGATTTGTCAAATTCGGATGAGGGGAGTGAGAGGGCGCCGCAGAATTGCGGCTGTGCACTTGGAAAACCGCAAAGGGCGCAAAGAACGATAGAAAATCTTTTGCGCCCCTTGCGTTCTTTGCGGTGAACTCCATCCAATGGGTGCGTCCCAGATTTGTCGGGCTGGGCCGTTGGCCCTTCCGCTTCCGCTGGCCGTAAACGGCCAGGCTCAGGCAAAGATGAGGCGCTAAAGCGCCTCTCTCCGCCCTCGTCCCCCGCGTTCCCGAACGGCTACCAATGGGAAGAGGGCGCTTCCAGCGCCCTGCGCAACCTCAGCCAGGCCGTTTACGGCCTGGCCCACCGGGCCCCGACGATTTTGGGACACACCCCATCCAATCAGCCACTTGCCTTTCTGGGAGATGATGCTATAATAACATCGGGCGCGTAGCTCAGCTGGTTAGAGCGCCACACTCACATTGTGGAGGTCAGGGGTTCGAATCCCTTCGCGCCCACAGGTCTGAACACCGCGGCCCGAAGGACCCTTCGGGCGCGTGTTTTTAGAACCTCCACCTGCTAATGAAGGAACCGGCTTCTCCAGCGATACAGGATGTTATCCGGCACCGGCTGGAACTGGATTGGGTGGTCAGCAATCTGCGCTGGCTCCTTCTGCTGGCTGTTCTCATCGTTAGTTTCCTGAATCCCACTTATGGCTTCGGTGGTCCCCTTTCTTTCCCCCTGGGGCTGTTGATGGGTATTGCCGTCGCATACAATCTGGCACTGACCCTCCTGCTGGCCTTTCACCGTTTCCCCTCCCTCCTCTCGGTTATTGCTCTGGCCGTGGATACCGTTCTGGCTGTCGGTCTGATGGCCGTATCCGGGGGACTGGAGAGCCCGCTTCTGTTCTTCAGCCTGTTTCCCATCATCACCGCGGCCCTTCGCTTTTCCTTCCTGACCAGCCTCGCCGTCGCTCTATTTATCGCGATTGGTTACCTGGGCCTGGGTTTCCTGAGGCCTGCCCCTCCCCCCGCATCTACGGTGCTGGCGCAGATTGGGAATGTGATCATCATCCTGCTGGCGGCAGTCATCACCGCGCTGGTCGGCGGGCAGATGAAGCGGCGCGTTGCCATCATCCGCCGGAAGGAAGAGGAGGAGGAACTGCGCCGGCTGCGCGCCCGTCACCAGCAATCCCGCCTGATCTTTGAACTGGCCAGCACGCTCAGCGCAACCCTGAACTACCAGCGGGTGTTGGAGGCCATCCTGGATGTGGCCGAAATTGGTCTGCGTGAACTGGCGGGACAGGATGTGCCTCTGGTAGGGCTGATCCTCCTCTTCCGTGGAGATCGGTTAAGGGTTGCGGCCTCCCGGCATACTCCTCGCCGCGACCAGCAGGTGGTGCTGGAGGGACAGTCGGGAATACTGGCCCAGGCGATTCAGACTGCCGAGCCTGCTCTCTGCCTGGTCCCGGGGGAGGACCCGGAACTGGGCCGATTTGTGTCCCTCCACCAGTGTCGGGAAGCGGTCGCGGTGCCCCTGCGGGCCGGCTTTGAAACCTTCGGCGTCGCCGTCTTCGGCAGTCTCCAAACCGGCCTGTTCACCCCCGACTATCAGGACCTGCTCGTTGCTCTCTGCAATCAGGGGGTTGTCGCCCTGCAGAACGCGCGGCTCTACCAGAGTCTGATGGAAGAGAAAGAGCGCATCGTTGCTGTAGAGGAGGACGCCCGCAAGAAACTGGCCCGCGATCTCCACGATGGCCCCACCCAGTCTATCGCGGCCATCGCCATGCGGGTGAACTACGTCCAGATGCTCCTCAAAGAGCGGCCCGACGAGGCGCCAGCGGAACTGGCGCGCATTGAGGAACTGGCCCGTCGGACGACCAAAGAAATCCGCCATATGCTGTTCACCCTCCGACCGCTCATCCTGGAGACCCACGGGTTGCGCGCGGCGCTGGAGCAATACATCGCCAAGCGAATGGAGACGGACCCGCTGCCCATTCGGCTGGAAGCGCCGGACGGCGTGGACGGTCGGCTGGATAAGGATCAGCAGGGAACAATTTTCTACATCATAGAGGAAGCGATCAGCAACGCCCGTAAACATGCCCATGCCAGCCAGATCGTGGTGCGGCTGCGTACCCAGGGCAACCTCTTCGTCGCTGAGGTGGTGGATGACGGCGTCGGATTTGACCCGCGGATCCTGGAACAGGGATACGAAGAGCGGGGCAGCCTGGGTATGCTGAATATGCGGGAGCGGGCGGAACTGGTCGGCGGAAAACTGACCATCATCTCCGCTCCCGGACAGGGCGCCACGGTGCGGCTGGAAGTTCCCCTCAAAGAGGAGTATGCCCGTGGCTGATCGGTGGCTCTGGCTGGGGGGCTCTGTACTGGTTGCCCTGCTGACCACCTGGACGGCCTGGTTTCTCCGCCATCAGACCTGGACTCAACGGTTGACCGATTCCCCGGTTTTCCCGCCCATTCTTCAACTGGCCCGGTTCCTGTATGCCATCGGCGGGCCGTTTGCGGCCCTGCTCTGGGGGCGGGACGCCGTCGTAGAACGGCTGTTCGGTCTCTCCCCTCTTCCCCAACTCCTCGGCCCCCCCCTCTCTCCCGACGAACGATTGCGCCTCTGGATGGACGGTGTGCATGGCCTGGGTTGGGCCATCTTCCTGGGAACGGTCGCCTGGGCCACCCTGGCGGTCATCTGGTGGGCAGCGGGGCGACGGAATGATGGGAAGACCATCTGCCTCCCTCTTTCTATTCCCACTGCTTTCAGGGAGGCGGTCCTTCAGGAAACCCACTGGATGTTCTACCGGAACGGGCCGTCCGTCGTCCTGGGGACCTACTGGGGGGGATGGGTGGGGCTGGGGATTGTCGCGCTGGAGGCCCTCCTGAACCCCTGGTGGTGGGAGGCTCTGCGGGAGTCGGAGAAACGTCCTCTCACTCTGATACGCGCTGGTATGGCCATCCTCAGCGCGGCGTTCTACCTGCAGGCCGCCAACCTCTGGCTGAGCATCCTGTTGCACTGGGGAGTCACGGGGGGACTGGCGGGCTGGGCCGCCGCGCGGGCCCGCCACAAACAGTAGAGTTCATCGGAAATCAGCGCGCGGTGTCAGGATGATGCCAGTACTGCAAGGAAGAACCCGTGTTCATCCGGGTCCATCCGCGTCCTGTTTCCGATGAGGTTTCATCAGCCCGAAGGGAGCCGTCGGGCAGAAATCCCCATCAGATTTGCTCAAAGTGGGCCGCGTCCACGACAAACACTGTCGCCCGGTGCTGGCCTGGCTCCGGAGGAGCGCAGGTCTGCCGGAGCAGGTTGATCACCTCTTCCACTTCTTCCGCCTCTGCCCCGATCAGCAGCGTGATGTTCCCCCGCCGGAGGAACCCCCCGGTACTGGCAATCCGGGTCACCCGGTAGCCCTCGGCGATCAGCCGTTCCGTAACGGCCCCCGCATCTCCGTCCTGCAGGATTACGATGAGTAGTTTCATCCTCACACCTGCTCAAACCGTTCTACGTTGAGGACATAGATGGTCGCCCCTCCGACCTGTGTCTCAATCATCATGGGCTGTACCTCCGCGATGGTCACTTCCAGATGGACGGGGAGGTACCGCGTGTAGGGACGGCACAGGGTGCGGAGGCGTTCCAGCAGGCGGGGCAGGCGGGCCTGGTCCAGGCCGATGAGGAGAGAGACCGCTGCTTCCTGCAACAGACCACTGGTGGAATCTATCTGGGTGACGTAGAAGCCCTCCTCCACCAGCGTACGGATCACGTCCCCGGCCTGTCCCCCCGCTACGGTTGCGATGACCAGTTGGTTCACCCGTTGTCCGCCCATTTCGCCCCCCATTTTACCCTCACTCTTCCATCTGCGCAAATGGGTGTATCGCAGGACTCTGCTCGCATATGCAGTTGGAAAACCGCAAAGGGCGCAAAGAACGCAAAGAACTATCAAAAATCTTCGCGCCCTTTGCGTTCTTTGCGGTGAATTCCATCCAACCGCACGGGTCGCCATTCAGAAGAGGCAGATAATGGCACAGGTCGCAATTTTGGGACACACCCGCTCTGCTTGCCTGTTTCGCCGGTCAGTGCTAAAATCGTGGTGCGAGACAAGAACTGGCCGGAACGAACACAATGGTGAACAACCTGCGCCGTAAAGGGTGTTTCTGGTTGTGCCAGTTCCTGTTGGGGTACCGGATGATGCGGTTGCCCCTTTCTCAACGGCTACCCGGCGCCGGGTGACCAGGGTTACCCGGCGCTTATTTTTCTCAACCCCCATCCCATCTCAGGAGGTGAGCCAATGAACTTCAACTTCAGTCTGGATCGGGAGATTCCGGTGTTGGACTGGACGCCGTATCTGGCCAGTCGGGCCCGGGCGATGAAGAGTTCGGCCATCCGGGAACTGCTGAAACTGACCGAGCAGCCGGACGTCATCTCCTTCGCCGGAGGGCTGCCCGCGCCGGAGTTCTTCCCCCTGCGGGAGATTGAGGAAGCGTGTCGCTACGTAGTCCAGAACGAGGGGGCCCGCGCGCTCCAGTACAGCAGTACGGAGGGGTACCTCCCCCTGCGGGAATGGCTGGCGACCAGCATGCACAAGTACGGCGTCCCCGCCGTCCCCAACAACGTCCTCATCACCGCCGGGTCCCAGCAGGGGCTGGACCTCATCGGGAAGGTGTTCATAGAACCGGGGGACTACGTCATCACCGAACGGCCCACCTATCTGGGCGCCATCCAGGCCTGGAACGCGTACGGCGCCCGGTACCGCACCGTCTCCCTGGACGATGACGGCATGGTGGTGGACGAAATAGAGGAAGCGTACCGGGATGTGATGAAGGAAACGGGGCGCCCGCCCAAGTTCATTTACGTCCTCCCCAACTTCCACAACCCAGCGGGCGTCACCCTCTCCCTGGAACGGCGGGAGAAACTGGCGGAAATCGCCACCCGCCTCAATCTCCCCATCGTGGAGGACGACCCCTACGGTCAGTTGCGCTTTGAGGGGGAGGACCTGCCCCCCATCTGCACCTTCGTCCCGGAGCGCACCATCTACATGAGCACCTTCTCCAAGACCCTCACGCCGGGGCTGCGCCTGGGCTGGATTGTCTGTCCGGAGGTGCTGATGCGGCAGTTCGTCATGGCCAAACAGGGCTCCGACCTCCACACCGGTACCTTCGTCCAGTACATTGCCAACGACATCTGCCAGCGCGGATTCCTCAAGCCGCACGCGCAGCGCCTGCGGCGGGTCTACAAAGAGCGGCGGGACACGATGCTGGATGCGCTGGCGGAGTTCTGGCCCGAGGGGTGCTCGTGGACCCGTCCCCAGGGCGGGCTTTTCCTCTGGGCGCGGGTGCCGGACTCCATCCACACCACGGAGTTCCTGCGCCGCGCGCTGGAGGAGAAAGTGGCCTACGTCCCCGGAGAGAACTTCTACCCCAACGGCGACGGGGGCTTCAACGCCATGCGGCTCAACTTCTCCTTCTGCCCCCCGGAGACCATCGTGGAGGGCATCCGGCGGCTGGGCGTTGCACTGAAGAAGGCCCTGGCGTAACGACCCAGGCGCTGACTGAAGTCGGCCTATTGGGGCCGCAGGCCTCTGGTCGGCCTTCGCCGACCCTTCTGGTGACCCATAAGTGAAGCGTGTCGGCGAAGGCCGACACCCGGCACGAAGTGCCTGGCAAGGGCGATTTTAATCGGCGTGAATCATACGCCCTGGCGTAACCAGGTGGTTTTTGTGGCGGCGGCTTCGCCGCCGCCACAAACATCACATTCCCGATTGAGGAAAGGATGTTCTGGAAAGCGTTTCTCTCCACTTTCGGCCTGCTGGTGCTGGCGGAACTGGGAGATAAAACCCAACTGGCCGTCATCGCCCAGGTGTGCAAGTTCAACCGGCCGTGGGCCGTTTTCCTGGGAGCGACCCTGGCGCTGGCCGTCGTGACCGGATTGGGCGTGGTGGTCGGGCAGGCCCTCACGACCATCGTCCCGGAGCCCATCCTGCGCAAGGTGGCCGCGGCCGCCTTTGTGGTTATGGGTGTTTTGATGTGGGTGGGAGTGTTGTAAATCCCGTCCCCGCTACCGGTGTGGGCATTTTTGTGCTAAAATCGTCAGCAGCCACTGCCCAATTCTCCTCTGCCATCAAAACCCATATGGAACCGAACGCGCATCCTTCCTGCCGCGCGCTGGGCATAGACATCGGCGCGGCGACGGCCAAAATCGTCGCCGTCGACCGGGAAGGCCGCATGCTCTGGCACCACCTGGAACCGACGGAGGTCCGGGTGGAGGAGCAGGTGGACCGATTTCTGGCTCTGGCGCGGGAGGCCGTCGGCCCGCTGGAGGGCCTGCCCCTCGTCGCCACCGGGTACGGGCGGGGGCTGGTCCGGCAGGCTTCCCGCCGGATCACCGAAATCACCTGCCACGCCCGCGGGGTCTTCCGGGAACTGGGCCACGGCGGGACCCTGGTGGACATCGGCGGGCAGGATAGCAAAGTCATCGCCATCGGCCCCCGGGGGGAAGTGCTGGACTTCGTGATGAACGACAAATGCGCCGCCGGGACCGGCCGGTTCCTGGAGAACACCGCCCACCGGCTGGGGGTCCCGCTGGAGCGCATGGGGGAGGAGGCTCTGGCAACGACCGATGAGGTCTCCATCTCCAGCACCTGCACCGTCTTCGCCGAGTCGGAGGTGGTCTCCCTCATCGCGCACGGGGTGGAGGTCGGGCCCATCCTGCGGGGGCTCCACCGCGCGCTGGTCCGGCGGGTGGTGGCGATGATCCGCACCGTGGGGCTCCGGCCCCCGCTGATGCTCTCCGGCGGCGTCGTCCGCAACCCCGCCGTCTGCCGGATGCTGGAGGAAGAGACGGGGGAACGGGTGGTCCTGCCCCGCCACCCCCAACTCATGGGCGCCTACGGCGCCGCCCTGCTGGCGCTGGAAAACGGGTAGTTCACCGCAGAGATCGCAGAGGACGCAGAGATTTTTATAAATATTCTCTGCGCTCTCTGCGGTTAGATACAATCGGAGGTGCGACATGGAACGCCCCTGGCTCAGATTCTACGATAAAGAAGTGCCTCACCACATAGACTACCCGCGCATCCCCCTCTACCGCCTGCTGGACGACACCGCCGCCGCCACGCCCAACCGCCCCTGCACCTGCTTCTTCGGCCGCCGGGAGACCTACCGCCGCATCAAGGACCTCTCCGACCGCTTCGCCGTCGGCCTGCGCGGCCTGGGGGTTCGCAAGGGGGACCGGGTCGCCCTGCTCCTGCCCAACGCCCCCCAGTTCATCATCGCCTACTACGGCATCCTGAAGACCGGCGCGGTCGTCGTCCCCCTGAACCCCCTCTACACGGAGCGGGAATTGACCTTTCACCTGACGGACTCCGGCGCTGAGACCATCGTCACCATCCCGATGTTTATGGAGAAGGCGGCGGCGCTGGAGGGGAGGACGCCGCTGAAGCGGGCCATCTACACCCGCATGGCGGATTTCCTGCCCTTCCCGCTGAACCTGGTGCAGGGACTGCGGGAAGGAAGCGCGGCCCGAAAAGTGCTCCGGCGGCCCGGCGGCCTGCCGTGGGTCCGCTTCCGGGACCTGCTCCGGACGCCCGCACCGGCGGACTTCCAGCCGGAGCCCGTGGACCCGGACGACATGGCCGCGCTCCTCTACAGCGGCGGGACGACGGGAGTCGCCAAAGGCATCATGCTCTCCCACTTCAACTTCGTCGCCAACGCCTATCAGGTGAAGGCGTGGGGCGCGCTGAGCGACGAGCAGAGAATGCTGGCCGTCCTGCCCTTCTTCCACGGCTTCGGGATGAGCGTGACAATGAACGCGCCTATCCTGGCGGGCGGCGAAATCATCATCCTGCCCCGCTTCAACGCCCGGCAGGTCGCCCAGACCATCCACAAATATAAGCCCGACTTCTTCATCGGCGTCCCGACGATGTTCGTCGCCCTCAGCAACCTGCCCGACATCGGCAGGTACGACCTGCGCAGCGTGAAGGGCATCTTCGTCGGCGCCGCGCCCCTCACCCGCGCCATCAAGGAGGACTTTGAGTCCAAGACCGGCGGCCGGATGATTGAGGGCTACGGCCTGACCGAGGCCGTCACCGCCATCGCCGCCAACCCGTACCACGGCCTGCACAAAATCGGCAGCATCGGCATCCCCTTCCCGGACGTGGACATGAAAATCGTCAGTCTGGACGGGACGCGCGACCTGCCGCCGGGCGAGCAGGGGGAAATCGTCCTGCGCTCCCCCACGGTGATGCTGGGATACTACAAGATGCCGGAGGAGACGGCGAAGACCATTGTGGACGGCTGGCTCTTCACCGGCGACATCGGCTACATGGACGAGGACGGCTATTTCTACATCACCGACCGGAAGAAGGACCTCATCATCGTGGGCGGCTTCAACGTCTTCCCCCGGGAGATAGACGAACTGATTTACCAGCACCCCAAGGTGAAAGAAGGCATCACCGTTGGCATCCCTGACCCGTACAAGGGGGAGCGGATCAAGGTCTACATCGTCCTGAAGGAGGGGGAGACGGCCACCGAGGAGGAATTCATCGCCTACTTCCGCCAGAACCTGACGCCCTACAAAGTCCCCTCGGAGGTGGAATTCCGCACCGAACTGCCCAAGAGCGCCATCGGCAAGATTCTGCGGCGGCAACTGCGGGAGGAGGAAATCCGGAGGGCCCAACAAGGAGGTAGCCCGGGTGAGAAACCCGCCTGAACCCCGTTTGTAGTCAGGCACGAAGTGCAGCGGAGTGCCGTTTCCCTCACGCCACTCCGCTTCGCTCCGTGGCTCACTACGAGCCGTTTGTAGCCAGACACGAAGTGCAGCGGAGTGCCGTTTCCCTCACGCCACTCCGCTTCGCTACGAGCCGTTTGTAGTTCGGCACGAAGTGCAGCGGAGTGCCGTTCCGTCTATGCGCCACTCCGCTCTGCTACGTGGCTGACTACGAGCGATGCGCCACTCCGCTTCGCTCCGTGGCTCACTACGAGCCGTTTGTAGCCAGACACGAAGTGCAGCGGAGTGCCGTTTCCCTCACGCCACTCCGCTTCGCTACGAGCCGTTTGTAGTTCGGCACGAAGTGCAGCGGAGTGCCGTTCCGTCTATGCGCCACTCCGCTCTGCTACGTGGCTGACTACGAGCGATGCGCCACTCCGCTTCGCTCCGTGGCTCACTACGAGCCGTTTGTAGCCAGACACGAAGTGCAGCGGAGTGCCGTTTCCCTCACGCCACTCCGCTTCGCTACGAGCCGTTTGTAGTCAGGCACGAAGCACAGCGGAGTGCCGTTTCCCTCACGCCACTCCGCTTCGCTACGAGCCGTTTGTAGTTCGGCACGAAGTGCAGCGGAGTGCCGTTCCGTCTATGCGCCACTCCGCTTCGCTCCGTGGCTCACTACGAGCCGTTTGTAGTTCGGCACGAAGCGCAGCGGAGTGCCGTTTGTAGTCGTTTGTAGTCCGGCACGAAGTGCAGCGGAGTGCCGTCATAGCGGGGTGCCGTTTTTGCAGGGGGCCGGGGACCGGTGGCCCGTATGTATCCTGTATCTGGGAGGACTGCGATGAAGGACAGGCATCGGGCTTCCAGAAACCTGCTATGGAGTTTCTCCATCGGCCTCCTGTTGCTGCTGGCCTGGACCGGGGCACTGACGGCGCAGACCGAACCCCCGTCCCACATCGCCCCGCCCCTGCGCGGCCCCGACGGCTACACGTTTACCCCACTCCCCCCTGCCCCACCCTCCATCGCCCCCGCCGCGGTCTCGCTGAAGGCCGTGGCCATCGTGGGGGATGTGGGAAGTAGCACGGCCGACTACAAGCAGGATATGGACCGGGCCGTGGCCGCCCTCCAGAGCCACGGCGTCGTGGTGGAAAGGTTCTACCACGACGACCGCACCTTCACCTGGACCTGGGCCGACATTGTGACGGCGGCCACCGGCGCCCATTTCCTGCTCTACATGGGCCACGGGGTCTGGTGGAGTGGCACCTGCACCCAGCCCACCCTGGTCGGCGGATTCCATCTGGGACCGGGCCAGTTCGTCCACCCGGACCAGATTCGCTCCGACCTGAACGGCCGGATGGCCTCCGGCGGCATCGTCATCCTCAGCCACGTCTGCTTCAGCGCGGGGCAGACGTCCTGCGACCCCTCGGGCCAGCCCTCCCAGGAGGAAGCGGCCCGGCGGGTCCAGATGTACGCCGCCCCCTTCGTGGACATCGGCCTGAAGGCGTACTTTGCCAACAACTACTTCTACTCTGCCCGGAACTACGTGAACGAAATCCTGGCCGACCCGGCCAACTGCAAGACAGTGGGGGACATCTTCAAGAGCGTCTATCCTTATCACCCCGACAAATTCCGGGACCTCTCCTACCCGACGCCGGAGTACGACCTGTGGCTGAGCGGCGATACGGGCGCCTGGCACGACGCGTTCGTCGGTATCCCCTCCTACCGCTTCACGGCCGACCTCTGCGAGTTGCTCCCGTTGCCGGAGGTCCTCACGTTCACCTACAGTCTGGCGACGGGGGCCGTGCGCCCGCCGACCCGCACCCTCACCCCGACCGGCTTCTATTGCCCGCTGACGTGGACGGTCACCCACAGCGGCGACTGGTTCACCGTCTCCCCGACCTCCGGGCGAACCCCGACGGGCACCCTCACCGTCCAGCCCCTCTCCACGACCCTCGCCGGGTACGCCATCGGACGCTACACGGGGACCATCACCGTCACGGTGACCGACCCGCCGGGGACCGCCAACGGCGTCCAGCGGGTCTGGGTGACGGTGGACGTGGGCCGGCCCCGGCTGGGCGACCTCCCCCCGGCGCTAACCTTCACGTACTTCATCTCCGACCGCACTCTGATCCCTCAGGCCCAGAGCCTGGACCTGCGCAACGTCGGTTCGGAGGACGGATTGGACTGGACGGCGGTGCGGAGCGGGACCTGGTTCACCTTCTCGCCCCCGTCCGGCGCGACGCCGCAGACCCTCTGGATCACGCCGACGGGATTCCTCACGACGACGCCGGCCACCTATACCGGACGCCTCACCGTGAC
>Ga0197142_1001629_pt1 | contig 20371 bp, 14 predicted proteins | sample GBS60_MetaG_FD_148614 | JGI IMG/M metagenome (GOLD analysis project Ga0197142, IMG submission 148614) | Sediment microbial communities from Great Boiling Springs, Gerlach, Nevada, United States - GBS 60_MetaG | ecosystem: Environmental > Aquatic > Thermal springs > Hot (42-90C) > Sediment... | reverse complement strand
GAAAAGGAGATGAGCGAGCGAGTTTGCGTGTTATTGGACACGGACATTGGCGACGACATTGACGACGCTTGGGCTTTGGCGGTTTGCCTGACCCATCCGAAAATCAATCTACTGGGTGTTTCAACCGTTTATGGTGACACTGTCGCCCGTTCCGTAATTGCCCGTTGGCTGATAGAGGCGACGGGGAAAAAGGTTGATGTCGCTGCGGGGGAAAGCCATCCGATTGGCAAAACAATTCAACTTTTTCGCCCAAACCAAATGAAAGCCATCCCAGAAGAGGACGAACGGAGACTAAAAGTTGGGCGGACGGATGGTGTTGCGTTTTTGGCGGAAAAGGCAAAAGCCTTTGATGGCGGTGAACTGGTGCTATTGACAATTGGTCCGCTCACCAATGCGGCGAAGTTGCTGACTGAGTATCCCGAGGCAGCGCGGAAAATCACCCGCATCGTTTCAATGGTCGGAACTTTGCTTCCCGACCACCCTAACCCCGAATACAATGCTGCGGTTGACCCAAAGGCGACCCGAATTTTGTTTGAATCAGGAAAACCGCTGACGATGATAGGATTGGATGTAACCTTGCGGTGCAGGTTCAATGAAGCCGATTTGGAGGAGTTGGGGAGAAGTGAAAAGTTGCTGACACGCCGTTTGCTTGCCTTGACAAAAGCATGGCAAGATGCTCATCGCCGTTCTGACGGTTCTGTGCCGCTGCCCATCCTCCATGACCCACTGGCAGCGTTGGTTGTAGTTGAGCCTGAATTAGTCACTCTGACGCCGATGAAAATCGTTGTGGACGAGAGGGGGCGAACTTTAAAGGCTGAAGGCGAAGCCAATTGCTTGGTGGCAACAGATGTCCACCCGTCCGCAGTTGTCGGCAGATTGAAGGGTTTGCTCATGTAGGGGGTTACGGTTTCTGGCAGGAAGCGTTAAAATAACAGCGGCACATTGGAAAAACAAGTTTTGTGCGGAGGGATGGCCGAGTGGCCCAAGGCGACGGCCTGCTAAGCCGTGGCGGGGTTAAAGCCCCGCCCCCGGGTTCGAATCCCGGTCCCTCCGCCATTTAGGGTGCGCCCGTAGCTCAGTCCGGATAGAGCGCTGGCCTGCGGAGCCAGAGGTCCTGGGTTCAAATCCCAGCGGGCGCGCCATAAATTCAACACAAGGACAAATGCGCCCGTAGCTCAGCCAGGATAGAGCACTGGCCTCCGGAGCCAGGGGTCGCAGGTTCAAATCCTGCCGGGCGCGCCAAAAGAAAGCGTTGACGAGTTTTAGGAAACTCCAAAGGTGCCCCCGTAGCTCAAGAGGACAGAGCGCTGGCCTCCTAAGCCGGAGATCCCCGTTCGAGTCGGGGCGGGGGCACTTTTGCCCAACTATTTTGCCTCCTGTGACACTTGCAAAAGGCGATAAACCTTTATGCGCCCACCAAAAGTCACAATTCCCATCAGACGACCATCAGGCGAGAAGGAGAAAGACGAGACGAGGGCACCATGTAAAAGGTTTTTCGCTTCCCACAACTTATCTAAGCCAGTCCCCTTCAACTGCCAACAACTCAAAATGTCACTATGAACCCAAAAGGCAGGAACAGTCATGCCTCTGGGGCGCAGAGGTTTAATTAGGTCACGGGAAATTCCCTCGTGAACTAAGAAGAGTGAACTGTCGCGTGAAGTGAAACCTGCCACCATGATACTGCCTTTCAGAAGAATTTGCCCACGAACTTTTCCGTCACTTACCTGCCGAAGGGCAACAACATAGCCTTTCAAACTCATGCCAGCCATCACCAAAAGTTCACCGTTGGGCGCAAACGAGAATGTAAACCTTTCAACCCAAGTTATAGGAAGCAAGTAATACCTGCCTACAGAAACCTGACTTATGTTTTCTTGCCAAAGTTTTCGCCCACTTGGCAAATCCCACAAACTGAGGAATTGTTGCGATGGATAATGTGAGGTGATCGTTGCCAGAAACTTGCCTTCAGGTGAAACAGCGAGTTTGACAACTCTATTTGCTCCGAGTGGCAAAGTTCTCAAGAGTTTGCCGTCATCAACTTTCCAGACCCGAACATTTCCCAAATCATGACTGCATGCAGCCAAAAACTCTCCGTCTGGTGAAAATGTCAAGTCAGGTGATCGTCCTTTGTCACCCTTAAGCGTTTGCACGATTTTACCTTCAGGAAGTTTCCAGATGGTTATAGTGCCGTCAATTTTGTAAGTGGCTATCCATCGCCCATCAGGTGAGATGGCTCTGACGGAGTTTTTCACATTGATGGGAAAGGAACGAACCTTTTTACCGTCTTCTGCACGCCAAATTTTAATCGTTTGGGCTGCTGTGATGATATGTTTTCCGTCCGGGGTGAAAGCGATATCGTGTGCCCAACCAGGTCGGTCTCCATGTCGGTGCTCCCAAAGTTTGACCAACGGTGGTGCCTCCCGCCGAACAGCGAAAAGGACGAAACAAATCCCGATAAGGAAAATGACAACGATAACCAAAGCGTTTCTTTTCTCCAAAGGCAAGTTCCGCCATGCCCTCATTGATTTCGCCTCCCTCAGCGCCATCATCATTTTGTCCCTTTGCTCCCTATTGTCAAGCATATTAACAAGCATATTAATTTGACGCTGAACGATAACAACAGCGTTGGAGGTTCATTCCCTTAGATGGCACATGGAACATGAGGTGATTTTCACGCATTACGAAGTGGTAAGATATTTGGCGGGGATTGGGATGGAGCAGAAAGTTTTGCAGGTTTTGCTGAGGCGAGAAGAAACCCAAAAGGAAATCCCGTCATTTCGGGTAGTGGTTCTGGTTACTATTTTGTCAAGTTTGTTCGCCTTTATCATCCCTATCAATGACCTTTACCTTCGCAACACGCCGTTGGCTGGGAACCTGCTACCCACGAACACTATTTTGGTCTTGCTGATTTTCGTCTTGCTGGTTAATCCGACTTTGAGGAAGTTTTCACTGCGCTTTGCTTTCCGAACATCTGAACTGGCAGCCCTTTGGGCTTTGCTGGTCATTCCGTCGGGAATTGCTATGGCAGGCTTTTGGCGCTACATTCTCCCGCAAGTTGCCAATTTGCTTTACAGTGCATCGCCCGTCAATCGTTGGGACACACTTCTACTGCCCCATGCTCCCGATTGGCTTGTGGTCTTGGACAAGGTCACGGTTCGCGGGTTCTATGAAGGCAACGCAGGAATGGTCGTTTGGGATGGTTGGCTAAAACCTTTCAAGTTCTGGATACCGTTTGGGTGCGGGCTTTTGTTTGCGACAATTTGTCTTGCCTCGCTCATTCGTCGCCAATGGACTGAACACGAACATTTTACCTTCCCGCTGGTTCAATTGCCTTACGAACTGGTAAGGTCGCCGAACGCAAATTCGGTCCTTCCACCCTTGTTCAGCGCCCGTCCTTTTTGGATTGGCTTTCTGTTTTCTGTCGGCTTTCACACCCTCTGTGGCTTGAACACCCACTTTCCTTCCGTCCCAGCGATTCGCCGCATCCGAAGGTTAGGCGAATACTTGACGGGCTTCCCTTGGGACAGCATATCGGGCACTTTCATCAACATCTACCCAGCAGGAGTTGGTCTGGCATACTTGCTGACAAGTGAGGTCGCATTTAGCCTTTGGTTCTTTTTCGTTGCTGAGCGGTTTCAGCAAATTTTGTTTGCCCGCTACGGTTGGACGGCATTCGGGATGTCGGCAACCGATTTCGTCCAGTTTCAGCAAGTCGGCGCTGTTATCGGTTTGTTGGTCGTTATCTTGTGGGCTGGTAAGGCTTATTGGCAGAAAGTTTGGGCAAAAGCGTTGTTGAAATTGCGTGAACAAGGCGATGAGGATGAACCTCTCCCCTACCCCTTCGCCTTATGGGGCTTGTTAGGTTCAGTCGCTTTCTTGGTTGTGTGGTTAGTGGTGCGGAAAGTTTCTTGGCTGTTAGCGGTCACTTTCGTGCTAATGGCGTTAGGGTTCTACTTGGCTGCGTCTTGGATTGCCAGTAACGGTGGGATGCTGATGGTTCAAATGCGGATTTTGCCCCTTGACCCAATTTGGGCACTTGTCGGTTCGCGTCGCTTCCCGCCACGAGACATCATCGTTTCGTTTTTGCTCCAAAAAGCGTTCACTTATGACCTTCGCGAGACCTTGATGCCTTCTTTGCTCAACGCCATGAAAATGGCTGACTTGGCTGGTTTAAGCAAGCGCTCGGTTATGCTTTGGGGAGTTTGGTTGATCGCCCTCGCCATCCCTGTAGCGTTGCTCTCTTGGATGCGCCTTTGCTATACTCACGGCGGTGCGAACCTTGAAGGCTCAACTTTTCTCCAGTGGCACGCCACGCACCCTTACCTGCTGATGGTCCAAGCCATTGACCCCGGCATTCAGCCCAATCTCATCCGCTCTTTAGGGCTGATTGTTGGCTTAACGGTTTTCGTTGGTTGTTTCGCTCTGCGCAGGCAATTGGTTTGGTTCCCTTTGCACCCGATGGGTCTGATTGTCTGTCGGGGTTGGGCGATGGAAAATTTATGGCTCATGGTTTTGGTGGGATGGTTGGCAAAAGTGTTCATTGTCCGTTACGGCGGCTTGGTCGCATATCACGGTCTGCGCCCTCTGTTTTTGGGATTGGTCTTGGGTGACCTAACTATGGGTGGAGTTTTCGGGTTTGTAGGTGCGTTCACCCGCAAAGGTTACAGTGTCTTACCATGATAACGCCACCGAGTGTCAATCAGCATGACAGGTGTGGCATCATTTGAGTGGCTTTCAACCTATTGACAAGCGGAGGCGGTCTTTGATGGGGTGTGCCGTTTGGGAGCGATACAGTTACCCTGAAATGCGAGAACTCTGGAGTTTGGAAAGCAAGTTCAAAGCGTGGATGGAAGTTGAGTTGGCAATTTGTGACGCTTGGGCTGAGTTGGGAGTTATTCCCAGAGAGGCAGCGCAAAAAATCCGTGAACGAGCATCTTTCACCGTTGAGAGGGTGCTTGAACTGGAACGGGAGTTTGAGCACGATTTGCTCGCTTTCGTCAAGGCTATGACGGAGAACATGGGGGAAGAGGGTCGCTATGTCCACATGGGTGTCACCAGTTACGATGTTGAAGACACTGCCCTCGGGCTCATCTTGAAACGCTCTTGCGAAATTTTGGAGCGAGATTTGGACGAGGCTATGGATGCTGTCCGACAGAGAGCAGTTGAACACAAGCACACACTCATGATGGGGCGAACTCACGGAGTTCACGCTGAACCCATCACTTTTGGGCTCAAGTTGTTGGTTTGGCTCTCAGAACTTGAAAGGCACAAAGAACGGTTGCTGGCAGTGAAAGAGAGGGTCGCTGCAGGAAAAATTTCTGGGGCTGTCGGGACATACGCCACCGTTGACCCAAGGGTTGAGGAAATTGTCCTGAGAAACTTGGGCTTGAACCGACCTAAAGTCAGCACTCAAATTTTGCAGCGCGACAGGCACGCCGAATACCTTTGCGTCCTTGCCCTCATTGCTGCTTCAATTGAACAGTTCGCCACAGAAATTCGCAACCTACAACGGACAGAAATTGCGGAAGTTGAAGAACCTTTCAGGGCAGGGCAAAGGGGTTCGTCGGCAATGCCCCACAAACGCAACCCAATTCGCAGCGAGAGGCTTTGCGGTTTGGCGCGGTTGGTCAGGAGCATGGTCATCCCTGCCCTTGAAAACATCCCAACTTGGCATGAACGAGATTTGACTAACTCCTCGGTTGAACGAGTCATTTTGCCCGATGCGTCTATCCTGACCGATTACATCCTGAGGCAATTTGCCGCCATCGTCCGTGGCTTAGTGGTCAAGCCCGAGAACATGAGAGCCAACTTGGAAAAGACACAGGGCGTCGTCTTCTCCCAGAGGGTCATGCTTGCTCTGGTAAAGAAGGGTTGGTCTCGGGAGGACGCTTACAAACTGGTCCAACAATGCGCTTTTGAGGCGATACAACAAGGGCGACCGTTTAGATCTGTCCTTGAAAGCCGAGCCGAAGTCCGTGAAGCCCTAAGCCCATCGGAATTGGACGAATTGTTTGACTACGGTTACTTCATTCGCCATGTTGACGAAATCTTCCGGCGATTCGGGTTGTAAAAGAGTTGAGGGTTGAGCGTTGAGAGTTGAGCGTTAAAGCCTTTGAGCAAGGAATTCAAACGCGCAACCCGCAACTCTGAACGCACAACTCACTTGGGAGGCGCATTTGCTATGACACCAAGACATTTGTCGTCCACTCGGCAGCAGAGGTTGAGACGAAGGAAATGGAAGAGGGTTATCTTAATTGCTGCTGCCATCCTCGTCCCTATACTGTCGGCTCTGGCAGGAATTTCGGTCCATTTGTCTCTACACGGACAAAAGTCCTTGCCAACGAGGTTGGCGGAGCAGGTAGTCAACTGGTTTGTTCCTCCCGATTACGCCTTTAACGGTCGCGACCGGCTGAACATCCTGATTATCGGCGCCGATTACGATTACGATAACAAGGCTCGTCCACTGCCGAAGCCTGCTCGCTCCGACACAATCCTCATCGTCAGTCTGAGCAAGGATGGCGAGGCATCAATTTTGTCAATACCTCGCGACACAGTGGTCAGGTTCAACGGCAAACTCCACAAAATCAACGCAGCCCACGCTATCGGCGGACCAGAACTGTTGCGGCAGGTCATTGAAGAGCAGTTCGGAATTCAAATCCATCACTTCGTTCAAGTGACTTATGAGGCTTTCGTCAAGTTGGTTGACTTGGTGGGCGGGGTTGACTTGTTCGTTGAATACGACATGCACTACGACGACAACTGGGGCAAACTTCACATCCACCTGCAAAGGGGCTTTCAGCACCTAAACGGTGAGCAAGCCCTCGGCTTCGTGAGGTATCGCGGAAAAGGTTACAGGAGGTTTTGCCCAAAGTGCAAGGTCAAAATTGAACGCTGGGACCCAAGGGGCGATTTGGGGCGTATTGAACGGCAACAGCAGTTCCTAAAGGCGTTAGCGAAAAAGTTGCTGCAACCAAAAATGGTCATGAAATTGCCCCGATTTGTCTCCATCGCCCACCAATATGTCGCTACCGACATGGACTTGAAGACTTTGCTCAGTTTGGCTAACTTCGCCCGCCTGTTGAACCTTGACAACATGAAGACAGCAACTCTACCGGGGACGGGAGCGCGAAGTTCCTTCCTCGGCAGCATAGTGATCCCTGACCGAGAAAAAGCACCTCAGGTTCTGGCTGAACTTTTCGGCTCAACATTCATCGTTTCCCTTTGGGAACAAGGCGCTGGCTCAGTTGGTGGGGCTGTCAAAGTGGCTGCAAGGGCTCGGAGTGGTAAGGGTGAAAGAGTGGTAAGGAAGTCGGTAGAGGAAGAAGAACCCCATGATGCCCAAACTATTGAAGGCATACCGTTGAACCACGAGCCGATAGAGGTCATCCCAATTGAACCGATGAACCCTCAACCACCACCGCCACCTGTTGCCCCCGAACCTTCAACCCAAAAGCCAGAGGAACGGCATTCGCAACCCTCTACTGCTTCGCCAGAACAAACTCTCCAACCGCAGCCTAAACCCACGGAACAAATGCCTCAATAGGCTCAACCTTCACGAGAGTTATGCTCACAGTCACACCGAGGCAATCTTCTGCTTGTGTGGGTCAAAGGTGACTTTTCTCCCACTCCAGAGAGCCTGAGCAGCCATGATGCAGGCAATTGAGTGTTGATAGCCGTGCTCCACAGTTGCATTGGGTTGTTGCCTTGAGCGGATGCATTCAAGCCAATTGCGCATGTGCGAGACGCTCGGTTTCGGTTGAACCTTGATGGCTTCTTTAAGCCGATTTTCGCCCCCGCCTTCGCCCGATATTGTCCATGTCCTGCTGTCAAAACTCCCGTCAGTGCCGCGAACGATGATTTCGGGACCGCCAGCGCTGTTAGTTAGGCTCGCATAGAAGTGACAGAGAAAGCCTTTTGGGTATTCAAGGACAACCATGATGACATCTTCGTTCTCCCGACCGTCCTTCCACAGGAAAACTCCGCCGTGAGCAACGACGCTTTTAGGGAACTGCTCACCTGTGAACCAGTGGGCGACATCAATGAGGTGACTCATCCATTGGTCAATCAATCCGCTGGAGTAATCCCGATAAAGTCGCCACTCAACGAACCTGTGAGGGTCAAAGGGGCGCTTAGGCTTGCGCATGAGAAAGCGGTTCCAATCAATCTGGGAAGGGTCTTTCGCTGCTTCCTTGACATCGTTGGGGCGACGCCAACGGGGTCCAAAGTAGTGGAAGTTGCATTCAACGCGAGTGATTGTGCCTAAGATGCCGCCCTGAATTAATTCCGCAGCCGCCGCAAAATGACCGCTGCTTCTCCGCTGTGTCCCGATTTGAACGATCCGGTTAGTTTGCCTCCAAACCCTCAGACACTCGTTCGCTTCCGCCAAATCGTTTGCCATCGGCTTCTCGCAGTAGGCATCCTTCCCCGCTTTCATCGCGTCAATTAAATGCCGTGCATGTTGGAAGTCGGCTGTGGCGATTATGACTGCATCCACTTCCTTGCTCGCCAGCAAATCTTCATGTGCGACGAACTTAAGAGGTTCGCGACCATACCACTCCTTGACGAGATTTGCCGCTCGCTCCAAGTTTCGCCTCCAAACATCGCAAACAGCGACGATCTCTGCGTTCAAGTCTTTCCCGAACTGATGGACTTCTCGCATCAAACCTGTCCCCCGTGCGCCAGCACCGATGATGCCGATTTGGATTCGGTCATTTGCCCCTTTTGCCCGTTCTGTCAAGATGAGTGGACCGAGCCCTAAAGCGAGGGTTGCTTTGCCACAAGTGCTCAACCATTCACGCCTTTTCATAGTTCCATCCCTCCTTCGCAGAGAAGTTTATTGCCATCTCGCGAAAGGCTTTGGCATGCCGAAAATTTGCACTGCTTTGTCGCCTGAACGGAGCGAAATTTCCGAACCCAACAGGTCAGCCTCCAAAATCCATCGGTTGCCGCCGGGAACAAGACTGGCGGAGACGACACGCCCCTTGCCCAAGATCGTGATTTGAGCCCCTGAAGTTCGGAAGAAAAGCAAGTTCACACCCTTACCCCACTTGCCATTGGCAGCGGTCAAGTGAACCCTCTTTTTGCTTTCGCAAAGTTGAACAGTAGCGAGAGGAACTTGAGACGGCAACTTGACCAACAAAGCGGGGAGAATCTGTTCCACAACCTGCTGCAGCGCTTCAGGGTTGGAAACCTCTGTTTTGGTCTGAGCCAAATGGACGATCTCACCGAGTTGCGCCGAAACAACCCTCATCGCCGCTAGCGCTTGCCATTTCTTGCCGACCTTCAAGGTCGCTATCAGGACATCAACGGCGAAGTCTGCTTCCAACCCTTTCGCCAATTCCACCATTTGAGAAGTCGTTAAAGGAGGCTTCCAGCCGCGAAATAGCAACTCTCGCTGAACTTGCTCGTAAGAGACCCACCGTTCTCCAGTCGGTGCGGGGAATGAAATTTGCTTCCCGTCAGAGGTAAACACTCCAACGAAAGTGCCTTTGGAAAGCATGAAAGGTGGAGCAGCCAAAATGACAGTTGCAAGGACGAAAACTAAACCCACCGCAAATCACCTCTTTGTCCACAGTTGCAACTTGCCCAGCAAAGATTTTGTCGCGCTTGGCGCTGCCAACCAAAAGGTAGCAAATGGATTCGGAAAGTGCTATGGTGCAAGGGGATCGCCTGAGAGCGTGGGAGGTGACGGAGATGAGCGTTTTTGTCGTCCTGTTGGTTTTGGTGCTCGTTTTGGCTATTTGGGCAGTTGCCATTTACAACCGCTTGGTCAGACTGGCAATGCTCGCCGACAACGCATGGAGCGATGTTGATGTCCAACTCAAGCGCAGACATGACCTCATCCCGAATTTGGTTGAAGTTGTCAGAGGTTACGCTGCTCACGAGCGAAGCACTTTGGAAGCCGTCATCCAAGCCCGCAATGCAGCACTCTCAGCCCCTGATCCCGAACAGCGGATTGAAGCCGAGAACATGTTGACAACGGCTTTGCGGCAAATTTTCGCCCTCGCGGAAGCCTATCCTGATTTGAAAGCGAACCAAAACTTCCTCGCCCTTCAGCAAGAACTTTCTGCCGTAGAGCAAGATATAGCCAACGCCCGCAGATACTACAACGCCGTCGTCCGCGACTACAACACTCGCCTCGCCAGTGTCCCTGATGGCATCATTGCTGCGTTGGTGGGCTTCCGCCCGCGAACTTTCTTCGTTGCGGAGGAAGAAGCCCGTGAGGTCCCGAAGGTTCAGTTTTGACTAAATCTTTGACCTGCAGGCGGAAATCCGTTACAATTAATGCTGACCTAATACGAGGGAACTTGGTGCGGAGAAGGAGGGATTGAGGATGGCTGGGCATGAGGGCTACAATCGGCAGAGGTTGTTTGTGGCAAGTTGTATCGCTTTGGTCACGACCGCAATGGCTTTCTCCATCAGGGCAGACATCCTCAAGGAACTGGGAATTCAATTCAACATCAGCCACGAGCAACAAGGTCTTGTCAACTTGATGGGTATCTGGGGTTTCCCCATCGCAATTCTCATCATGGGACCTTTGTGCAACATCGTCGGTATGGGTAGGTTGCTGACCCTCGCCAGCATCGGTCACATCACCGGCACACTCTTGACGATCCTTTCCCCCCAACTCGGTGGCTTTCCCTTGTTGCTTTTGTCCACGCTGATCATCGGTTTGTCAAACGGCACCGTTGAAGCGGTCATTAACCCTCTCGTCGCGACAATGTATCCCGAAGAGAAGACCCACAAACTCAATGTCCTGCACGCATGGTGGCCTGGTGGGTTGGTAATCGGAGGGCTGTTGACAGCGATATTGGCGTGGATGGGCTTTGGTTGGCAAGTGAGGATGGCAACCATTATGGTGGCAGCGGTCATTTACCTTGTGCTCATTTTAGGGCAAAAGTTCCCACCTACAGAGAGAGCAGAAGCAGGTGTTCCGTTCAGCGAAATGTTCAAGGAAATCCTGCGACCGGGATACCTGCTGTTGATGCTCATAATGTGCATGACCGCAATAACTGAACTTGGTCCAGACCAGTGGGTTGGCTCGGTCTTGACAGACATCGTTGGCATTCGTGGTATCCTGTTCCTCGTTTACACCGCTGGTTTGATGTTCGTTTTGAGGCAATTCTTCGCAGGCGTTGCAGTGAGGGCGTTCACGCCTCCGGGATTGTTAGCGATTTGTTCGGTTTTCGCTGCCGTCGGTTTGTTCTGGCTCAGCATTTCCTTCGGTTCGCCCGGGATGGCTTTTGTTGCAGCCACTCTCTTCGGCATCGGCAAAACTTACTACTGGCCGACAATGCTCGGTATCACTTCCGAACGCTTCCCCAAAGGCGGTGAATTCTTGCTCGCCGTCACGGGAGCAACTGGCATGATTGCAGCAGGAGTTGCAGGTCCTGTCATGGGCGCTATCTACGACCATTACACGATTGCCAATTTACCATCTGACATCGCTGCAAAGGTTGTCATCAACGGACGCTACAGCCCCGAAGCCGCTCAAAAGTTGATGGAGCAAAGCCCCGAACTTAGGGCAGCGATAGAGGAAGCATTGAGGCACGGGGCATCAATGACCTTCCGATATGTGGCGATACTGCCAGTTATCCTGATTTTCGTGTTCACAGCGATGTATCTCTACTTCAGGGCAAGAGGCGGCTATCGCCCCGTCAGGCTTGACGAAGAGAAAAGCGGAGGACTTTGAAGAAAAGCACTGTGAGTGCAGGGTGCGAGGTGCAAAAACCTTCCCAAACTTCGCACCCCGCTTTAGTTTAACTGCTGTCAGGGACGAGCCCCGACGCTACATTTATTTTCGGCGACATCTTGTCCTGTTTCTGTTTCCGTGTGCCACGCTATGATTTTGTTTCGGTGACTGAACTGATGAGGTTCGCAAAAGTTTTCGCCTGTGTCATGGCAGTTGCATCGTGGCTTTGGGGGCAGGTGACTTCCCCCGTTTCTTTCCGATGCGTCTTTTTGTCGGAAGACGGAACACCTTTGGCAAATGTCCGCGTTCAAGCAGACATCATTCCCGCACCACCAGCGCAAGGCTACCAATCTGGGACGAGAGGCATAACTGATGGGCAAGGTCAGTTTTTGGTGATTTTGCCCGACAGGAGACCTTGGTGGGTTGTGGTCGGGGTTGAAGGTGCAGCCTTTTTCATAGACGCCAGCAAACCTGAGAGTTTGAAGCCAGCGATAAGGTGTTGGCTTGGAGCAAAACCATCTTTGGTTTGCACCGTTGAAGGGGAAGCATTGAAGGCTGCTTTGTTTTTGCGGCTTCGGTCATCAAATTGGTGGGTTCGTTTGCCCCAGTTCAAGGATAACCAGTTGCTGTTGTTCAACCTGCCTTCAGGAGAACACCAATTGGTCTTGACCCCCGCTCATGTCGTCTCCTACTGGAACGATGCCTTATCGCTCCAACCACCCTTGACCGTGAAAGTCAGCGAGGGCGAAACCGTTTTCGTCAACATCAAAATCCCGCCGACAGGAAGCATTGTCGGTCAGGTCGTTGGCGCTGACAGTCGTCCGATCCCAAACGCAATCGTGACATTGGAGAAAGACGATTACGGTCAAACGACCGTTTCCAGCGACCAGCAAGGGCATTTTCGGTTTGAGGGGTTGCCCGAAGGGAAATACAAGTTGCTCACCGTCGCCAGCAATTTTGAACCGACGGAGCGTTCCATTTCGGTGAAAGCCAACGAAACCGTTGAGGTCACAGTTACCTTGAAACCGCAACAGTTGGGTGTGGTTCGTGGACGAGTTGTAAGTAGCGACGGGAAAGTGCCTAGGGAGGGGCGTATCTGGGTTGAACGGATTTTGTCACCGACAATGAGGCAACCAGCGAATGTCTTGTTCTGGCAACCCAACGATGGAAAATTTGAGACCAAACTCCCGTCAGGAACTTACCTTTTGGTCGCTCAATCGGGCGGGAGAAGGGTGAGCAAACAAGTCAAGGTTGAAGTTGGGCAAGTCACAGATGTGGGCGATTTGGTTTTACCTGCACCCGCAATCGTTGAAGGAATTGTCAAGTCAAAAGTGCCTTTGGTCAATACCAGAGCCCGAGTGGTCGCCTTGAGTGGTGGCAATGACCCACTGCAACCCCAGTGGGGCAGTGTCGTGGTTGAGATGCCCGTCAGTCCCGATGGAAGGTTCCAAGTTGAAGTGCCTACCGAACCCGTCGCCATCGTCTTGCTTCCTTTCGGGATGAACAAGCCGATTTGGAAACAAGTCCACGCCAAAGCAGGTCAAAAGGTCACCGTCCAATTTGAACTTCCAGCAACAGGAGCAATTGAAGGACAGGTCATCCGCGCCGACAACGGTCAACCTGTCGCGGGAGCGCTCGTTTACCTGCAGGACGAAACCGGAGTGACCGTTGGTCAAGCGATGACAAACCGGTTGGGCATGTATCGTTTTGAGCCACTTTTGCCAGGTCGCTACTCGCTCCGTTGTCAGGCTCAAGGGTTGGCGATGGGCTTTAAGCACGATGTTATCGTCGCCGAAGGAACTCGCATGCCCGTTGATTTTGTCTTGACAACTGGTGGGGCAATTGTGGGGCAGGTCAAAACCAAAAGCGGACAAACTTTGCGAATGTATGTCATGCTGAATGCCGACACCAACTTCATGGCATCGGTAATGCCAGACGGTCGCTTCAGGATTGACAACATCACTCCGGGTCGCCACATCGTCATGCTGTTTAGGCTCGGCGAACAAATCGGAGCAAAGGAAGTGGTCGTCAGAAGCGGTGAGACGGTTGAGGTCGTGTTTGAAGTGCCGTGATTTGAAGAGGTGTCGTGAAATGCGCTGAAGGAGGGGGATGAAGGCTATGTCGGTAAAGTTGCCAAGATGGGCGCAAAGGTTGCTGGACAAGTATCCTGAAGCCGAGAGACCTACACCCGACAACCCTGTCCCTGTTTGGTTGGAAGAGGAGTTGCGTTATGTGCCCCTTTGGTATCACATCCGCGAGGCGACTGACGACCCCCGCTTCGCCCCGCCTTATCACCTGATTGAGGACATTCATCGTCAACCCAATTTGCTTCAGGAAACAATAGCGTTGCGCGACCGCCTTTCGCAAATCGCCGACCGAATTATTGCTGACGGTTACGAGCATCTCGTTTTCATTGGTTGCGGCTCGGCTTACTACACTTCGCTTTTCGGCGCTTTCCTTTTCCAGCGCCTTACGGGGTTGACAGCGGAGGGCATAGAGGCGTGGGAGTTTCGCAATTATTGGCAACCCAGCAACCGCAAGACAATCGTCATCGCTCAATCGGCGACGGGCGGAAGTTTTGAGGTGCTGGAAGGGGTGCAGCATGCCCGAAACGAATGGCAGTTGCCTGTCCTTGCCATTACCAACACGCTTGACAGTCCGTTGGAAGCCATCGCCGATGAAACGGTGGCGTTTCCTACGGGGCAAAAAACTGGTCCCGACATCTGCGTCATCACGACAAGGTTGATGCTGCTTTACTTGCTGGCAGTTGCCATCGGGGAACGGACGCAATTCAACTTGCCGCTGGTGGTGCAAGTGAATGAACAAGTCGCTACCATGCCCGAAGTTGTAGGGCAATTTTTGCGGGAGCAGGAAAATGCTGTCCAAGAATTGGCGCAAAAGCATGCCCAGCAAAGTTGCTTTTTCGTTGTCGGTGGCGGACCAAACTGGTTCACGGCGCTGGAAGCGGCGCTGAAGATTGAGGAAGAGTCGCGAACTCCCTGCCGCACTTATCAGACCGCCGATTATCCGCACATGGCAATTTCGCTCCTTGCGCCTGACCGAACGACTTTCGTCTTCGCTCCGCCAGGACCAAGTTACGAAAGGTTGCATACTTGTGTTCGGACAGCAAAGGCGGCGGGTTCGCCAACCATCGCCGTCATTGTGGAGGGAGACGACCAAATTGCTTGCGATGCCGACGATTTGATCGTTGTGCCAAAAGTGGACGAGTTAATGTTGCCTATTACTGGGACGGTCGTCGGTCAACTTTTCGGCTACTATTTGGGCATCGCTAAGGGTGTCAACCCCGATACTTTGGGCACTGATCAACTTAGCCATGCCAAAGCGTGGTTGACAGCGTTCCCGTTGGGAACGCATTAAACGAAAGGAGGTGCAATGGAAATGGCTCAGGTGGTGCGCATCGGGCTCATCGGAAGTGGCTTCGTCTCCAACTTTTACATGCAAGGCTTAAAGGATGTGGCTGGTCACGAAGTGAAGGTCGTGGCGTCGCCGAACGCTGAACGGTGCGAGGCTTTTGCGAAACGGTGGGGCATCCCTGAATGGACGACGGATGTTGACGGGACAATCAAACGGGGCGATTTGGATTTGATCATCTTGGGCGTTCCTAACTTCGTCCACGCTGAGTTGGCGATCAAGTGCGCTCAGGCAGGCAAAAATGTCGTCTGCACCAAACCGTTGGCTCGCAACAAGCAGGAAGCAAAACAGATGTTGGACGCTGTGAAGGCAGCAGGCGTTCTGCACGGTTACGCAGAGACGGAAGTCTTTAGCCCAGCCGTCATGAAAGCACGCGAGTTCATTGAACGGGGCAGCATCGGCAAGGTCTTGATGGTTCGTTCCCGCGAAGCCCATGCAGGTCCGCATGCTGACTGGTTCTGGAAAAAGTCGTTAGCAGGTGGTGGTGCGCTTTTGGACATGGGCTGCCACATGGTTGAGGCAGCGAGATACTTCATCGGCAAGGACAACCCTATTGTTGAAGTTTTGGCATGGGGCGATAGGTTGATGCATCACGACCGAACCGACGCTGAAGACAACGCAGTCTTGTTGATGCGATTTGAAGGTGGACAGTTGGCGATCGCTGAGACGAGTTGGACGGCACGAGGTGGTTTGGATTTGCGCAACGAAATTTACGGCACTGACGGCGCCATCTTCACTGATGTCACTCGCGAAACGGGCATCCGAGTTTTTGCCTTGAAGGGCGCTGGTTACATCGTGGAAAAGGGCGAACTGGACATCGGTTGGCTCATCCCGCCCATTGAAGAGGCTTGGGTCTATGGCTACCGTGAGGAGATGAAGCACTTCGTTGAGTGCGTCGCACAAAACAAAATGCCCCGTGAAACCTTTGAGGACGGCTACATCGTCAACTGCGTCCTTGACGCAGCCTACCGTTCCATGGAGACGAAGCGTTGGGAGAAAGTGGAGTATTGAAAGTGTCGTTCAAAACCGTGTTTAACTACCGTTGGGGGCAAACCCCGACGCTACTGTGACCTTTTGCTGTTCGCTACTCGCCATTCGCCGAGTGCACCGCTAAAATGTGTCCTGAGTTTTGAAGGCAGACGAAAACTTCGTGAAAAGAGGTGGTCAATGTGGCGAATGTTGCTCGCTTTCCAGAGGGCTTTTTGTGGGGCGTGGCGACGGCTGCGTATCAGATTGAAGGGGCGTGGAACGAGGACGGGAAGGGCGTTTCCATCTGGGACACTTTCTCTCACACCCAAGGCAAAATTGCTGACGGCTCAACGGGCGATGTCGCTTGCGACCATTATCACCGATGGCGAGAGGACATCGCCTTGATGAAAGAACTCGGCGTCAAGGCTTATAGGTTCTCAATTGCATGGACGCGCATCATCCCGCAAGGCTCAGGTCCAGTTAACCCGAAAGGGCTTGACTTTTACGACCGTTTGGTGGACGGTTTGCTTGAAGCAGGTATCAAACCTTTCATCACCCTTTACCACTGGGATTTGCCACAGGCTTTGCAAGACATAGGCGGGTGGGCGAACAGGGATGTCGCTTACTACTTTGCCGATTACGCTGCTGTCGTGGCTCATCGGTTGGGAGACCGAGTTAAGCACTGGATGACCCACAACGAACCTTGGGTCGTCGCATGGGTTGGATATGCATGGGGACATCATGCACCAGGCATCAAAAACACTAAAGTCGCTTTGCAGGTGGCTCACCACCTTCTGCTCTCTCACGGCTTGGCTGTTGAGGTCCTCAAGGATTTGGGCGATGCTGAAACCAAAGTCGGAATCGTTTTGAACCTGTCGCCCGTTCACCCAGCAACCGAAAGCGATGAGGACAAAGCAGCGGCTCATCGGAACGACGGCTACCATAACCGCTGGTTCCTTGACCCAATCTTCGTCGGCAGTTACCCAGCCGATATGTGGGAATGGTTTGGGCAGTTGGTGCCTGAAGTGAAACCTGGTGACATGTCAATTATCAGCCGCCGCATTGACTTTCTCGGTGTCAACTACTACACTCGCAGCGTCGTCAAGCACGACCCACAAGGCGGGTTGCTGCAACTTCGTGGCGTCCATGTTGAAGGCAGCGAATACACTGAGATGGGATGGGAAGTCTATCCTGACGGGCTTTACGAGTTGCTCGTCAGGCTATACCGCGACTACAAAATCCCCGAAATCTACATCACTGAGAACGGTGCAGCCTTCAAGGATGAAGTTACGCCCGACGGGAAAGTTCACGACGAACGGAGGTTGAATTACTTGCGGGAACACTTTTTGCGCGCCCACAAAGCCATTCAAGACGGTGTGCCCCTTAAAGGCTACTTCATTTGGTCGCTGATGGACAACTTTGAATGGGCTCACGGCTACACTAAGAGGTTCGGCATCGTCTATGTGGACTACGAAACCCAGAAGCGCATCATCAAGGACAGCGGCTACTGGTATCAGAAAGTCATCGCCGAAAACGGCATGCCATTATGAGTTAGTGGAAGATAGCAGGGTAAACTTTGGTTGGGGTTGAAGACACCACTACAATGCAGAATCACTACTGAGAAAAATTTCTTGAGGATGGGCAACAAAAGAGGTGACGAAACGGTGGCAAGGTTAGTTATTGACAGCCAAGAGGTTTCACGATATAGCCTTGACGATGTTTTAGATGCGATTATTTGGGGAGACGCTTTGCAAGTTCTCCCAAAGTTACCTGACGAGATGGCGGACATGGTTTTCATTGACCCACCTTACTTTTTGCAACTTCCACCAAAACGCTTGTTGCGCTGGAAAGTCAAGACAGTTGTGGAGGGCGTGGATGAAGAATGGGACAAGTTTGAGAACTTTGAGGAATATGACCGCTTCATTTCCGCCATCCTAAAGGAAGTTCGTCGCATTATGAAGCCGAAGGCAACTGTATGGTGTATCGGCACTTATCATAATATCCACAGGATCGGAAAATTAATGCAGGATTTGGGGTTTTGGATTTTAAACGATGTCATTTGGGTGAAGACCAACCCAATGCCCAACTGGTTGAATGTTCGCTTCACAAACGCTACTGAGACGCTCATTTGGGCTGTCAAAAGCAAAGATGTCAAGGGTTACACATTCAACGCCGAAGTAGCGAGACAATTTTCAAAAGGCAAATTGGCTTTGAATGTGTGGGAGTTACCGATATGCATCGGCGATGAAAGGCTTAAAGACGAACATGGTAAAAAGTTGCACCCAACACAAAAACCTAAAGCCTTGATGGAGCGTGTGCTTCTGACATCCACAAAGGAAGGCGATGTTGTCCTTGACCCAATGGCAGGGACAGGCACAACAGGGGTTGTTGCTCAAAGCCTTAGACGACATTTTGTGATGATTGAGAAACAACGAGAATATGTTGATGCATGCTTGCAACGATTGAATCTTGAGACTCAGCAATTTTCGCTGGAATGGAGGTGAATAGTTTGGACTATGAAGAGTTCAAGCGTATCATGAACAAGCACATCTTTCAATCTGAGCGTCAAGATCTGCTGCGTGCTCTTGTAAGAAATCCAGAAAGATTCGTTGGGTTATTTCGCCCGTCAACTCCCGAAAGCAAAATTTTTCAGAATATATTCCAAGCGAGGGAGATTAAGTTTGGTGATGCAATGGAGGAAGTTATTGGCTTGCTGCTCCAAGAGTGTGGCTATCTTCCACAAAACAAGCGTATTACAGAAGATTTGGAGTGCGATCATTACTTTCTCCATCCTGATGGAAGGCACGCCCTGCTTATTGAGCAAAAGGTTAGAGATGACCATGATTCAACGAAACGGCGTGGGCAATGGAGCAACTTTGAAACCAAAGTTAAAGTCCTTTTCCAGAAGCACGAAAAAAATTTAACAGCAGTCTTTTATTTCGTTGACCCATCCCTTCACAAAAATCGTGCTTTTTATTCGGGTAAAGTTGTTAGCTTGCGCAAAAATCTTGGCTTAGAGACAATCTATCTGTGGTATGGCGAAGAGCTCTTCAGCAACCTGACTTGCCCTGAGAATTGGGAAAGATTGATAAATTGGCTAAAGCAGTGGAAGAGAGAAATCCCTGTAATGCCTGACATAAATTGGGAGACCAAAGAGGCAATTGATGAATTGCAACAAACAGCCCGAAGCGAACCGCAACTATGGCTGAAGTTTGCTAACCTTTCCCATTTGTGGGACGAAGGGATTGTTAGAGTGCTGTTCCCGACCGGCAAAGGGTTACAGGCAATTATCGTAACGCTTGAAAGTTTGGACAATCCAAGGGCTAAAAGGGCTGCTGAAGTTTTGAAAAGAAAATTGGAAGCATACAACCTATGACAAATTTTTGCTAAGCCTAAGCAGAGAAAGCCAAAGAGGCGATCAAAAGTGAGTGCTTCGGTTTTTGTTCGGGAAGCATTGTTGCAAAAGCGGGAAGGTGAAAGAGTCCGCTGTTTGACCTGCGAGCGGCGTTGCTTGTTCAGCGATGGGCAGGAAGGTTGGTGCAAAACGAGGGAAAACAGGGGCGGTGTCTTAGTTACGAAGACTTACGGTTCCGTTTCTTCAATCGCTGCCAACCCGATTGAGAAAAAGCCGCTCTTTCACTTCTACCCCGGCAGCACCAACTTGACTGCTGGGAGTTGGTCTTGTAACTTCGCTTGTCCTTGGTGTCAGAACTGGGAAATCAGCAAGCAAATTGGGCGAGGTCGTTTCATGTCGCCGGAGGAGTTCGTTGAGACCGCTTTGAGATTAAACTGTCAAGGGACTTCAATCAGTTTCAATGAACCAACCCTTTCCCTTGAGTGGTCGCTGGAAATTTTCAGGTTGGCTCACGAGCGAGGTCTTTACAACACTTTCGTCACCAACGGCTACATGACTTTGGAAGCCCTTCAATTGCTCATTGATGCGGGACTTGATGCCATGAATGTTGACATCAAAGGCGACAAGGAAGCAGTGCGAAAGTTCTGCGGTGCCGATGTGGAAATCGTTTGGCGGAACTGCCGGTTCGCTAAGGAAAGAGGTGTCCATGTTGAGGTGACGACTTTGGTTATCCCGACAGTCAACGATGATGAAACCACTTTGCGTTCAATAGCGAGACGCATCGCCGATGAACTCGGACAGGACACGCCTTGGCATGTCACAGCCTACTATCCCGCATACCTTTTTGACGCCCCGCCGACACCTGTCCGAACCCTTGAAAAGGCTTACCGAATTGGTCGGGAAGAAGGCTTGAAGTTCGTCTATTT
>Ga0197142_1001628_pt1 | contig 20371 bp, 16 predicted proteins | sample GBS60_MetaG_FD_148614 | JGI IMG/M metagenome (GOLD analysis project Ga0197142, IMG submission 148614) | Sediment microbial communities from Great Boiling Springs, Gerlach, Nevada, United States - GBS 60_MetaG | ecosystem: Environmental > Aquatic > Thermal springs > Hot (42-90C) > Sediment... | reverse complement strand
GGGCGGGGTGGTAGGCGGTACGAGCGCGGGCGCGTCGCTGATGGGCGCGCGCATGCCCACTGGCGACCACGCACTCGACGGCGACCTCAAAGTCGGCGCAAGCCCCACCGCGCCCGCAATCGGCGTACTGCCGAACGCTATCGTCGACCAGCACTTTCTCAAGCGTCAGCGGCTGCCGCGCCTGCTGTGTGCCCTGCTGGAGCATCCGAGCCTTGTCGGGATTGGCGTCGACGAGGATGCGTGGGCGCTGGTGCAGAAGGGCAAACTCACCGCCTATCGCGCGCAGGTGATCCTCGCGCGGGTGCGCCACAAGCCGCGCCAACACGAGCGCATGCTGGGCAGCCGCGACATTCGGCTGCACATCCTGCTGCCCAACGAGACGGTGCGGGTGTGAGCTTATCTGAGCAGCCGCAACTCCTCGTCGGTGAGCATGCGCCACTGTCCTGGTTTGAGGTCGCGCGGCAGGCGCAGGTTGCCTATTGCGATGCGCACCAAGCGCTTTACGGGATGTCCAATCGCTTGGCACATGCGCCGAATCTGGCGTTTGCGCCCCTCATAAAGCACGATTTCGAGCAGGGTCTGCCCGTTCTCGCAGCGGATGCGTCGCACTTGGGCAGGCGCGGTCATTCCGTCCTCCAGCGGCACGCCCTCGCGCAGTCGCTGCAAAGCGCGCTCGGATGGGACGCCCTGCACCCAGACGCGATAGGTCTTGGGCAACTTGTAGCGCGGATGCATCAGGCGATTGGCGAATTCGCCGTCGTTGGTGAACAGCAGCAGCCCTTCCGAGTCGACGTCCAGCCGACCGACGGGGAACACGGGCACAGGCACATCGCGGAGCAAGTTCATCACCGTGCGCGGCGCGTGGGGGTCTTTGCGCGTGGTTACATAGCCGCGCGGCTTGTGAAGCATGAGATAGACATATGCCTGCGGAGGCGGGTTCACAGGCTTGCCGTCGACAGTAATCGCGTCGCGTGCGGGGTCTACCTTCATGCCGAGCGTGGCGGGTGCGCCGTTTACGGCTACGCGCCCTTGCTCAATCATCTGCTCGCAGGCGCGGCGGGAACCGTAGCCACAGCGCGCCAACCACTTCTGCAGGCGCAACGGCTCCATAAAAACATAATGGCTCCTGGGGCAGGACTCGAACCTGCAACCTGGTGGTTAACAGCCACCCGCTCTGCCCATTGAGCTACCCAGGAGCGTCGGCGCTTAAAAATATACCACATCTTCCGCTCGGTTGTCAAGAGGCGGGGGGGGAGGGTGTTCGGAAGCGCTCCTATTTTGCCGTTCAGCAGCGCCGCTTCCGACGCACTAACGCCGCCACCCCAGTCCCCAGCACGGTTAGGCTTGCAGGCTCTGGCACCAGTGTCCCCTCTGCGCGGAGGTTGATGTCTAAGTTCACATCGACGCCTATCTCCTCCAGCGTCAGGTCAAAGATAAGGTTGGCGGTCGAGCCTGGCGGCAGGATAGTCGGCAAGCCGAACTCGAAGGGGGGCAGATCCAGATTGGGGTTGAATGTCTGCGAGAAGTTCAGTTGCTGGAGCGAGGTAACGAGCGCTGTATTGCCCAGCACGACGACTTGCCCCTGCAACGGCAGCACAAAGGGGATGGTCTGCGCGAAGGGGTTGCCCAGCAGGTCGGCGGCAAGGGTCAAGTCTACTGCCACCGCTGCCGTGAAGTCGTAGGTGTTCACGCCCACCGGGGTCAACACGCCCGCGCCCGCGCCCGTCTGCACCGCCGTGAACTGGCTTAGGTTTACTGTACCAATCGGTAAAGTGATTCCCTGAGATGGTAGCACATAAACCGAGTCGGGGTTGCGCGTGCGGAACGACTGCCCCGCTAAGGTAATCGTCACGGGCAGCACGGCGGGACCGTTCGCCAAAAAGTTCAGCGACAGATTCTCGAAGGTAATCGTGTTCGTGCTGCCGTCTACCGTTGCGCGGAAGGTTCCGCCCGCCTGACGGGTGATGGTTCCGCCAATCGCCGCGCCGATACGCACCTCCACAGGCACATTCTCCGTCGGATCGAACGAACCGAACAAGCCCGGTTTTGTGCGCGTGCCGTTGGGGTTCGTGTCGGGGTCATAGTTGCCGATGAGTGTGCCCTGCGTGCGCGCGGAGAGGGCAAGGTTGCCACTAATCCCGCTGGGCGGCGCGACGACATTGAAGTCATACAGTTGCGCAGGCGCAAAGCGCAACGCCCCCACCGCGCCAACAATCGCCCAAACCAGCCTGTATCTTCGCATACCGCATCCATAAGACTCAGAAAAGGGGCAAAAGCGGACAACCCCCTCGCCTGCAGGAATGCACCGCTGCGAGGCGAAACCATCCACTGTGCTGCGCATAGCGCATACTGCCGATGTGCATTTAGGCAGGGCGTTCGGCTATTTGGGCGAGTCGGCGTCGGCGCATCAGGAGCGGCTGAAGCGGGCATTTCGGCGCGTGTTCGAGCAGGCGCAGGAACACGAGTGCGCCGCAGTGCTGATTGCGGGCGACCTGTTCGATAGCCCCAGCGTCGGGCGTGCGTGGGTCGCGTTCGCGCTGGAGGTCATCGACGGCGCGCGCCTGCCGACAGTGGTCATTCCAGGCAACCATGACCCCGCTGAGCGACACCCGTTCCGCGAGGCGACCCTGCCAAGCAACCTGCACTTTGTCGTGGAAACGGGGCGCGTGCCTATGCGCGCTCTTGACTTGGAAATCGTCGCGTGCCCTGCAGGGGACGGAGCGCGTTGGGAGGCTGCCCTGCGTCGCGACCCGAACGGCGCGCCGTTCCAAGTCGCCCTGATGCACGGCTCGATGCCCTCCGCAGGCGGGCAGGGAGACATCCAGCCTAATTGGGTGGGCGCAAGCGGGCTGGACTACATCGCTTTAGGTGACTGGCACTCGCCGCAAGACTGGACGCAGGGACGCACCGTCTGCTGGTACAGCGGTGCGCCAGAGATGATTCTACCGCGCCAGCGGCTGCCGGCAACGATGTGCATAGTGGCACTTGAGCAGGGTCAGCTTGCGCGCGTCGCGCACGCCATCACGGGCGAGGCGCGCTATCCCGATGGCGCGACGGACGACACGCTGGAATGGGATGTCTCCCGCTACACCGACGCGCAGAGCCTAACGCGCGACCTGAAAGCCGTGCTTACACCCGAAACCGTCGCAACCGTGCGCCTCGTGGGACGCTGGAACGCCGAAGAGCCGCTCGATATGCCGATGCTGACCGAGAGCCTCCAACCCCACTGCCTCTGGCTGGAGGTTGTGCCCGCCTTCCAAGTCGGGGAACTGACGCCGCAGACGCCGTTTGAGAGCCTGCTCGTGCAAGTCGCGCAGGAGTATGCGACCCACGCGCCCCAGCAAGCCGCGCTGTACCGCGAGGCGGCGCAACTGAGCCTCTACTTGCTGCGCGGAGGGCGACTGTGATGCGCTTTCTCACACTTACTCTGGAGGGCTACGGGCGGTTCCGCGAGCGTGTAGCGTTTGAGTTCGACGCGGGGCTAAACTGCTTCGTGGGCGACAACGAGTCGGGCAAAAGCACGCTGCTGGCGGCGCTGATGGACGCCCTCTACACTTCGCCCACCTCGACCGCGCAGTCTGTGCGCGAGCGGATTAGCTGGGGACACCTGCACGGCTGGACGCTGGAGCTGGTGTTGGAGCTGCGCGGCGAGCGCGTGCGCATCCATAAGTTCCACCCCGTCGACGATCCGCGCAAGCGTGGCGCGTTCACGCTGGAGTATGGCGACGAAACGCTTTCGGGAGACGCGGCGCGCGCCCGTTGGGAGCAACTCTGGCGCGTGCCCGAAGCGGTCTACCGTGCCACAGCGTGCGTCGCCCAGCGCGCCCTCGCACGAATCGAAAAAGGCGACCTCAAGTCGCTGCAGCAACAGCTGCGCGAGAGCGCAGTGAACGCCGACCTCAACCGCATCGTGGACGCGCTTGACAAGGAGCGTCGCCGCCTGAACCGACTGATAGAAGAGGCACGCAACCGTCTGCAGACCCAAGCGCAGCGCCTTGTCGCCGCTCGCCAGACCGAACAACAACGACGCGAGCTACGCGAGCAACTGCGCCAAATCCAGCAGGAATCCGAAACGCTGCGCGTGCAACTGGAAGAGGATGAGCGGCTCTTGGAACGCTGGCGCACCTTGCATGAGCAGCGCGCACGGTTGGAACACCTGCGCCGCGAAGCCGACACGAACCAACGCCACTTAGACCAGCTGGAACAGATTGAGCGACGGCTGCAAGCGCTGGAGACCGAGCTACAGCATGACTTTGCACTTTGGCAAGCGCTGCCTGCCGACCACAAAGAGCAGATAGACGCCGCGTGGGTGCGCTATCAGGACGCCGTGCGCCGCCTGAGCGCGTTGGAACGCGAGGCGCAGGCGGCACGGCACGCGCGGCAAGCCTCCACGGGGCGTCGTCGGGCGCGCGCGGGCTATGCTGTGTCAGGAGTTGCCCTCTGCACCGCGAGTGTTCCCCTGTGGAGCGTTGCGCCTGCGCTGGGCGTACTCGCGCTCGCGTTGGGGCTGGTCGCCCTCGCCATCGCGTTGCTGTGGCGCGAACACGCTCCCAAGCCCGACGCCCTCCCCCCCGCGCTGGAGGCTGCCCGCCACGAAGCGGAGAGCCACTGGCAGCAACTCACCGCGCTGCTCGAACAGGCGGGGTACGCGGTGGAAATGCCCGCTATCAACGGCGAACCCAACAAACACGCAGGCGAGACCTTGCTACGCCTGCAGCACGCCCTGCAACGCTACAGCGAGCAGTGGAACGCCTTCCAGCAACGGCTCGCCGAACAGAAACGGCTCTATCACCAGCGCGACGCGCTGCACCAAATCGTGCCCGACCCCAAAGCGCTGCGCGAGCGCCAGCGCGAACTCGCCGTGCAAATCGTGGGACTGGAAGAGCAGATTCAGCGCAACCTGCTCGCGCACGGCGAACTGCCCGAATCGGAACTGCTCCGCTTAGACGACCGCGTGCAGCAGAAACGCCAACGGTTCGATGCGCTGCAGGCAGAGCAACTCCGCTGCGAAGGTGCCCTGCATACCCTGCACACGGGCGAGCCGCCTGACGCACTCGCGCTGGAACACGCTCGCATGCAGCAGCAGGTGGAGCAACTCCAACACCGCGTCCGTGTGATAGAGACCGCGCGAACATTGCTCAACGAAGCGAACGCGCGCTACCTAAGCGACCTGCGCCCGCGCCTCAAGCCACGCATTGAACAGCACCTGCCCGTACTCACGCTGGGACGCTACACACAGGCAGACCTCGGCGAGGACTTGAGCCTGCAGGTGTACCACCCCGACTGCGGCGAGACACTCCCCGTCAAGGAAGATACCCCTGCATGGAGCGCAGGGGTACTGGATCAGCTCTTTTTCGCCTGCAGGCTGGGGTTGGCAGACGCGCTTTCTAACGACCTGCGCCTGCCCCTACTGCTGGACGAGCCGTTCGTCTACTCGGACACTGCACGCTATCGCGCCGCGCTGGAACTGCTGACCCGCGTCGCGCAGCAGACACAAGTCATTCTCTTCACTTGCCGCCCGCTGCCCGAAGGAAAGTGGGGGAAAGTAGTGAGGCTTTGAGAGCTGTTCTTTTTGTGAAGCTCGGTGCGGCGACTGGTAAGTGCCTACCCAGCGGCGCAAGGAGTTCGCCTGAGCGAATCACCTCCGCTGCATACGCTAAGCACGCTTGGATGTCTTCATGGGTGAGGGAAGGATACTCGTGCCGAATCGCTTCAGGCGTCAAGCCCTCGGCTAAGCTACCCAGCACGACCGCGACAGGCACGCGCGTGCCGCGGATGCACGGTACCCCGTGATGAATCTCAGGGTCAACCACGATGCGCTCTGCCCAGCGAACTTTTTGCACGGGTTACCGCCTCCGCTGAGATTATACCCCGAGCCTGCATGCGAAGCAGTTCCGAGGCTGACCCCCTCGCGCATATCATCGATGGGCGCTCTCCGTTTTACCCCACAGTTCTGTGGTATAATTTGGCATTATGACGGCGACGAAGCGAGTTTATGGGTTCACCCTTATCGAGCTGCTGGTAGTGATTGCAATTATCGCGATTTTGGCAGCGATTCTGTTTCCTGTGTTCGCGCAAGCGCGCGCGAAGGCGCGTCAGACCATGTGTTTCAGCAACTGTCGCCAGATAGGGGTAGCCGCGATGATGTATTTGCAGGACTATGGCGAAGTATTCCCACTTGCCGAGAACCAGTTGATTCCGCCCCCGAACTTCTGTGGGGGCGGCTACACGAGTTGCACCTCTATCGGCTACCTCTACTGGTTGCAACCTTACTCGAGGGATAACCTCTATTCGCGCTGTCCCGACGCGAAGCCTATCACGAACCCCGACTCGCCGACGGGCAGACGCCTGCTGTGCGAAGGTCGGATCGGCTATGGTGCGGCGTACCCCTCGCCGATGGGGTTCTCTAACGGCTGCCAAGCCACGCCATATATCTATCCGCCCAGTAAGAGCCTTGCCCAACTCAGTGCGCCCGCCAGCCATGTGATGGTGATGGACGGCGTGCCCTCAGGCGTCCAGAGCCGACCGCTTTGGGAAAGAGAAGGCTTTCACATGAATGTGGTTCACTCGCCCTTTATGCGCACCGAGTGGCAGCATTACGGGTTTAGCACTGCGCCGGGCTTTCCGCCCGCGTTCCACCAACGCCCGCACGGACGCCACTCAAAGCAGGTCACCGTCGTATATGCCGACGGGCATGTGAAAGCTACGCCGTTCGAGGCGCTGTACGGCTTACCCGAATCGGAGTGCGAGCGCAACAACAATACTTTTTGCTCGTCGGTGGAATACACGCGCACACAGCGCCCCGACCTGTGGGAGCGGTGGGACTAAGGGATTCGCTACCAGCGCAGAATCGGCTTGAAGGCGCGCTGGGCTTCGGCGTCGGCGAACGCCTCTTCGATTGCGTCGAACGGGCGCAGGTCTATAAGCGCGTCCAGCGCAAGGCGGTTCTCGTGTACCAGTTGCAGGCTATACTCCCAAGCGTGGTTGCTGGAGCGTGAGCCGATAACTGTCAGCTCTTTGATGAGGATTTGGTACCAGTCCACCTGCACGGGTTCGGGTCGGTAGCCGAAGACAATCACTCGCCCCGCCTTGCGTGCGAGGCGGAGGCACCAGTCGGCGGCGTCGGGGGAACCTGCCGCGTCGATGACCACATGCGCGTCGGTCGGCTGCGTGCGCCACTCATCGGGGTCAAGCGGCATCGCCGCGCCGATAGAGTGCGCCACTGCGCGCCGCGCGGGGTTCACCTCCAGCGCCAGCACCTGCTGCACGCCCCACAGCCTCGCCAGTTGCGCGTATACCTGCCCGAAAAAGCCCAGCCCCACAATCGCGACCCTCTCGTCAGGCTGCGGACTCGCCAGCCGCATGCCTGCGACGCAGGTCGCCACAGGCTCCACCAGCGCGTACCGCCACAGCGACTCGCGGGGCGTCTCCGAAGGCACTTTGTAGAGGTTGCGCACAGGCGCCGCGAGGTACTCCGCGAAGCCGCCGTCGACGCTTAAGCCAAGATGCTCCAGCCGCTCGCATAGGTTTAGTCGCCCGCGACGACAGTAGTAGCAGTCGCCACACACCCGTTGCGGGTCTACCACTACATAGTCGCCGACGCGCAGGTCGCCCGCGTAGTTCGGCGGCAGGCTCACGACTTCGGCGACAATCTCGTGCCCCAGCGTGAGCGGCTGGTCGTTCCAGTAGTAGTGCCCACGCGCCTTGAGGTGCAGGTCGGTGCCGCACAGCCCGCAGGCGTGGATCCGCAGCAACGCCTCATCGGGCTGGGGGGTCGGCACAGGGACTCGTTCCCAGCGCAACTGGCTCGGCGCGACGAGGCGGTATGCCCGCATCGTCTCAGGTGCGGTAATGGGCGTTGATTTTGACATACTCGGCGGTGAGGTCGCTGCTCCAGAAGCGTGCTGCACCTTCGCCGTCGCCAAGGTGCAAATCCAGCATTACCTCGTCAGCCTGCATCGCCTCGACGAGGGCGCGCTCATCGTATTCGGCGGGGCGTCCATTTTCGAACACGCGCGTGCCTTGCAGAGATAGGCGTGCGCGGTTCAGGTCAACTGGCACGCCTGCGCGCCCTGCGGCGGCGATTATCCGTCCCCAGTTCGGGTCGCCGCCATGAATAGCGGTCTTAACCAGTTGCGACTCGGCGATGGTGCGGGCGATTTGGCGCGCGGCGTCAGTATCTACCGCGCCCGACACGCGCACCTCAAAAATGCGGCTGGCACCCTCGCCATCTTTCACGATGCGCTTCGCAAGGTACTCGCACACACGGTACAGCCCCTGCTCAAACGCCTGCAGCGCATCGCCCGTTAGTCGTATGCCCGACGCGCCGTTCGCCAGCGCAATTACCATGTCGTTCGTGCTGGTGTCGCCGTCCACCGTGATGCAGTTGAAGGTCGCGTCCACTACGCGCGTCAGGCATGCCTGCAGGTCGGCGGAGTCTATCGCGGCGTCAGTGGTGATGAAGGCGAGCATCGTCGCCATTTTGGGGGCAATCATGCCTGCGCCTTTGGCGATGGCGCCGAGGCGCACTGCGCCTACAGGGGTATCCACTGGTAGCGAGACACGCTTAGAGGCACTGTCGGTTGTCAGAATTGCGTCTGCGGTGGTGCGGTCGTCGCCCTCGCTGAGCCGTTCGAACGCCAACGCGATGCCTGTCTCCACCGCGTTCATCGGGAGCGGCACCCCAATAACGCCTGTAGAGGCGACCACCACTTGGGTGGGCGGGCAACCCAACCGTCGGGCGACCAGCTCCGCCATGCGCTGCGCGTCGCGCTCGCCTTGCTCACCCGTGAGGCAGTTCGCGTTGCCGCTGTTGGCAATAATCGCGCGCGCAACGCCACCTGCAACAACCTGCTTTGACCAGCGCACAGGCGCGGCACAGGCACGATTGGTCGTGAATACGCCTGCGACGCTCGCCGCACGCTCCGACACTATCAGCGCGAGGTCTAACAATCCAGGCTTTTTAATGCCGCAGTAAACGCCTGCGCTTCGGAATCCGCGCGGAAAGTTGACACCCAACTGTGTATTCAACGCTGTCATTGCGCGATATTGTACCTGGCGGGCGGAAGTTCGGTGCAGATACGGCAGCAAGGCTCATCCTGTGAATGCCTTGAATTAGCAAGCTGAGGGCGTCAGCCGTACTTTGGGTAGCAGCACTTTTTGTATTTCTTGCCGCTGCCGCAGGGGCACGGGTCGTTGCGTCCGACCTTACCTGTTGGCGACGCACTCACTTGGGCGTGCGTCTCCGCGCCGTCCGTGAGTTTCTGGATGCCCATCCTGCCGCGCGCGCCTGCAACAGCGGGGTTCGCATCGCCTGCAATCCGCACCACTTGGCGCGGCTGCGGTGGCGCGACCTGCGCGTGGAACAGGAACATCACCACATCGTTGCGAATCGCGTGCAGTGTCTCGGCGAACACCTTCGCCGACTCCTGCTTGTACGCCACTAACGGGTCGATTTGCCCATAGCCGCGCAGCCCGATGCCCTCGCGCAGGTACTCCATCGTTGCCAGATGCTCTACCCAGCGGCGCGTAATCACCTGCAGCATGAAAAACCGCTCCATCTCGCGCATCACCTCCGCGCCGAGCTGCTCCTCGCGCATCGCATACGCCTGCTCTGCCCATTCCTGCACCTGGTCGAGCAGCTGCTCGCGGCGCGTGAAGGTGAAGTCGTCGGGCTTGACGAAAAACTCCAGCGGGAAAATCGTGTTTAGCCGTTGATAGAGCGCGGGCAGATCCCACTCGGTGGGCGGCAGGTTGCGTGGGGCGTACTCGTCCACAGCGTCGGCGACCACCTCGCGGATATACTCCAGCGCAATCTCGCGCGTGCCGATGCCTTCCAGAATCTGGCGGCGCAGGCGGTAGATGTTCTGCCGCTGGTAGTTCAGCACATCGTCGTACTGCAACACATGCTTGCGAATCGAGAAGTTGTGCAGCTCGACGCGCTTTTGCGCCCCCTCGATGGCTTTGGTGAGCATTTTGGCTTCCAGCGGCTCGTCTTCGGGCCATGTTTTGAGTAGCGGGTTGTTGCGCAAGTTCTCGGCGAACAGGCGTATCAGCTCGTCGTCCAGCGAGAGATAAAACCGCGACTCGCCAGGGTCGCCTTGGCGTCCTGAGCGTCCGCGCAGCTGGTTGTCGATGCGTCGGCTCTCGTGGCGTTCGGTGCCCAGCACGAACAGCCCGCCGAGTTTGCGTACCTCTTCGGCGGCGACGGAGCGTTCTTGCTCGGATAGCGGCAAGGGAGGCGCAGCACGCACCTTGCCCCCGCGACGGAAGGAAATCTCCTCGTGTTCCACTGGGTCGGCGTTCTCGGCGTCCGATTCGCCCTCAGGTTTCGGCTCCTGCTTAACCACCGAACCGCCCAGCAGGATGTCCACCCCACGCCCTGCCATGTTGGTTGCGATGGTCACCGCGCCTTTGCGCCCCGCCTCGGCGATAATCGCTGCCTCCTTCTCGTGGTACTTCGCGTTCAGCACATTGTGCGGGATGCCGTGTTCCATCGCCTCAATAAAATACTCTGCGTTCGCTTCGGGCAGCTCCCAGTGTTCAAGGAACCATTTCACATGCGCAGGGTCGGTCGGGTCGGTAGGCAGCCATAACTCACGCAGAATCGGCGTAATCTGGCGCATCGAGAGCGTGTTGAGGGGCATCAGCAGCGTCTTGCGCCACTCCTCTTTTTTCTGCTTGTCAATATACTTGTCAATATACTTGTTGTTTTCCAGTTCGCGGCGGGCGCGCTCGATAAGCACCAGTAGTTGCAGTTTATCGAACGCTAAGCGCGACGAGACCACTTCTGACATTTCGATGGAGCGGGTGCCGACCAGCACGGGCTGCTGCTTGGTATACAGGCGCAGAATCTCCAGCGCAATCCCGCGCAGCTTCGCCTCTAAGTTTTTGTAGACGACATCGGGATGGTCGACGCGGATCATCGGGCGGTGCGTGGGGATGCACACCACATCCATACCGTAGATTTTGCGGAACTCCTCCTCTTCGGTCTTTGCGGTTCCTGTCATGCCCGCAAGCTTTTGGTAGAGGCGGAAGTAGTTTTGGAAGGTGATAACGGCGATGGTTTGGCTCTCTTGTTTGATAGGCACGCCCTCTTTCGCTTCGAGGGCTTGGTGGATACCGTCGCTGAAGCGTCTGCCGAACATCAGGCGTCCTGTAAACTCGTCTACAATGATTACCTCGCCGCCGCGCACCACATAGTGGATATCCTTTTTGAAGTAGCCGTGCGCTTTGAGCGCGGCGTTAATGTAAGGCAACAGCTCCACCTCGTCGGCAAGGTTCGGGATGCCCATCATCTGCTCCAGGCGTGCGGTACCTTCTTCGGTGAGCGTGACGGCATGGTGTTTCTCGTCGACCACATAGTCGCGTCCGGGCTGGAGGCGGCGCACATACGAATCGACGCGCGTGTAGATGGTGAGGTCTTCCTCGATTTGCCCTGAGATGATGTGCGGGGTGCGCGCCTCGTCGATTAGGATGCTGTCTACCTCGTCGATGATGGCGTAGTAGAGTTCGCGCTGCACAAGGTCATCGACGGAGTAGACCATATTGTCGCGCAGGTAATCGAAAGCGTATTCGTGGTTGGTGCCGTAGGTGATGTCGGCGGCGTAGGCTTCCTTGCGGGTGACCTCGCGCAGGTGTAGGTAGCGTGGGTCGGGGTGCTGGTAGCCAGGTTCATAGATGTAGGAGCCACCGCGCTCGTCGGTTTCGGGATTCTGCCCCTGAATGACGCCGACGGTCAGCCCCAGCAGGTGATAAATCGGTCCCATCCACACGGCGTCGCGCCGCGCCAGATAGTCGTTCACCGTCACCAGATGTACGCCTTTGCCCAACAGCGCGTTCAGATACAGCGGTAGCGTGGCGACCAGCGTCTTGCCCTCACCCGTCTTCATCTCGGCGATGCGCCCCTGATGCAGCACGATCCCGCCAATCAACTGCACATCGAAGTGCCGCATGTTCAGCGTGCGTCGCGCGGCTTCACGGCACGCCGCGAACGCTTCGGGCAAAATGTCGTCCAGCGTCTCGCCGTCTTGCAGGCGCTTTTTGAATTCGTCGGTTTTTGCGCGGAGCTGTTCGTTGGATAACGCTTGAAACTCAGGCTCCAGCGCGTTGATTTTCTGCACGATGGGCATCAGCCGCTTCACATCGCGCTCGCTGGTGTCCATCCACTTCTTGAGCCACTCTCGAACAATCATTGTTTCCTCCGTGATGGGGCAAGATATATGATACCCTATCGCTCGCTTGCAGGGGAGAGGGGAGGTGTGCGGAGCCTTTTTGGAGTGCTGAAGCGTGAACTTCAGCGTGGGCGGAAGCTCCGCTTCCGCCCTCCACAATCCCTCTCACCCGCAAGCAGTTGGTATAGGAATCGCCAGCCACCGGGCGAGTTAGACGCCTTCGATGCGCACGCCCAGCACCTGCAGGAACTTGGCAAGCCACTCAGGGTGCGCGGGCCATGCAGGCGCGGTCACCAAGTTCCCATCCACCACTGCCTTGTCGGCAGGTACTTCCTCGTAGCGTGCGCCCGCCAGCGTGACTTCAGGACCTACTGCGGGATAAGCAGTCGCCGTGCGCCCCTGCAGTACCCCTGCGGCTGTAAGCACCTGCAGCCCGTGGCAGATGGCGGCAACGGGCTTGTTCGTCTCGAAGAAGTGGCGCACTATCTCCAGCACTTTCGGTTCACGGCGAATATACTCTGGCGCGCGCCCGCCAGAGATGACCAACGCGGCATAGTCCGAAACATTCACCTCGTCGAACGAGTAGTTTAGGGTGAAGTTATGTCCGGGCTTCTCGGAGTAGGTCTGGTCGCCTTCAAAGTCATGGACAGCAGTGCGTATTTTCTGTCCTGCACGCTTGCCGGGGCAGACCGCATGCACTTCGAAGCCGACCATCTGCAGCGCTTGGAACGGCACCATTACCTCGTAATCTTCGGCGTAGTCGCCGACCAGCATCAGGATCTTGCGTGCCATAACCAACCTCCTTGCAAGGCGTTGTTGCCCTGCACGCTTAAGGATACCCGAATTGTTGCGATGCGATCATCAACGGTGCAAGAAGCCCAGCAGGAAGCCCGCTGTGGCGGTCGCCAATGTGCTAAGCGCGTTCACGGCGTTGTTGTCGATAGCGCGTAGACCGCCGATATGTTGGGTGGGCATGTCGCAGCAGGATGCCTGCTCGGTTAGGGCGGCGCACACTTTGCATCGGTAGCGTGCCTGTAGCGTTGCTCCCAGCAGACTGTCCAGTATCATCCCGCCGCAGCCCAGCGCGGCGGCAGTGGCAAGTGTCTCCGCTGCTCCCACCAGCGGCTGCCCACTCAGCGCAATTAGGGATGCTCCTGCCGCACCTGCCAGCGTGCCTTGCCAGCTGACACCACCCGACTGACCTGCAGGGATGCGTCGCCCTGTCGTGAGGTGCCACACAGGGCTACCGAACCGCACGCCCAATTCGGTCGCCCAAGTGTCCGCCGTCGCTGCCGCGACGCTGGCAAGGTATGCCAGCCAGAACGCTTTTGCGTGCAAGGGCAGTAGCACTGCGCCCCAGCAACATACGGTCGGCGCCAACCCGTTCGCCAGCACCTGCGCGGCAGTTCGCCGCTCGGTCTTGTGTGGGCGTCCCAAGAGGCGGGGCAGCAGGCTACTGGTGAAGAAGAAGCCTACCATCGGCAGACTCGCCTCGATTCCGCCTGCCCCGAATACGCTCGTGCCCACCACGATTGCCACCCACGCACCTCCAGCCGTCAAAAGGCGCAATCGGTACGCCAGCAGCGTAATCAGCCCTGCAGTGCAGAATCCTATTAGCCAATTCATCGATACCTCGCGTTATGCCAGCCGCGCAGCCAGAGTTCGTGAATGCGCAGGCTTCGAATCGCCCTCCTTCCACCTTTAGGGGCAACCCCCTGTGGTTGCTTGGTCGGAAACTCAGGGCACAAGCACTTATTACTCTCGCTTGTTCGGGATCCACACCATACCGCGCGCGCGCATCTTGCCCGGTTCGCTGATTACCGTGTCGATTGCCAAGCCGTCGTACAGCCCCAGATCGCGCTCGATGTCAATGATTGGGTTCAGAAACTGGCGCAGCAGGTTCGCCGATTCGGGGGGCAAGTTCGCGCCTTCGATTTCAATCTGTACCTCCGCGAGGTCGAGGTAGCGTCCGTCGCGAGGCGCGAGCGTCCCGATAGCTTTGAAGCGCACCTCGCCCACAAACAGCGAAGCGACACCCTGCACAGTGGTCTGGTTGGGCGTGATTTGTACGGCGACCTCACGGATGTAAGGTGCGTACTTGCGCACGATATAGGCGGCGAGGTCAGTCTCGCTGACGACAATCTCGCACGCGCCGATGCCTGTCGCGCTCAGGCGGAAGATTCGCTTCCGAAGCGCGAGCGACTTGTCGTAGTAGACTTCGGGGATGATAGCAATCGCGCGTTCGGCGCGCAACCCGCGCAGGTTCGCGTTGGTCATCTCCATCACGAACTGCTTGATGCGCCCCGATGGAGGGCGTTCAGGCTCTAAGGTGAACGGCAGCCCGTTCAGCGTGAAGTCGCACGCCAGCACGGTAAGCGTTTTGAGCCGCCCGTGCGCGAGTCCGTCGACGCCGTCGGGTTCGATACGCACGGTAAATGTACCGTTGCCGATGCGCTGACGGATTTCGCGCGCAGCGTTTTTTTCGATTTCGCGAATTGCTCCGCGTCCCAGCGTCAATATAATCGCGAAGAGCGCGAGCCACTCGCGCCTCACCGCGTGCCCTCCAGTCGCGCCAGCTCGTTGCGGATGTCCTGATTCGTTGGGAAGTTCTCCTGCATAAGGCGCACCAGCTCGATGGCGCGGAACCGTTGCCCTGCCATCTCTAAGTAGCGGGCGAGTTTCAGCCCCGAGGAGATGTCGTCAGGTACGGCACGGTAAAGTGCCTGTAAGGCAAGAATGATCTCCACTGTTGAGCCGTACTGCTCCGCGTGCATGACCCAGTTGCGTAGCAGGCTAATGTCGTTCGGGTTCAATCGTGCGAGTTGGGCGTAGACGCCGAGCATTTGCTGATGGCGTCCCAGCGCGCTGAGCAGTCCCAGTTGTAGGTTCAGTAGCACGGGGTCGTCGGGTTTGGCGCGCAAGCGACGGCTCACATGTGCGAGCGCGTCTTCGGTCTTGCCCTCGCGCTGTAGCAGGGCAACATAGGCTTTCAACGGCTCCTCGCCAGGAGTGTCCCGCTCGGCGAGCGCTTGGAGCGTCGCGCGGTAGGCGTCTGTGCGTCCCAGCTCGCCCGCCAGGCGCTCCAGCAACGGGTAGAGGCTAATATCGTCGGGGTTGGCGTGCAGCGCGCCCGTCAGGGTCTCCCACGCGGTCTCCTTGCGCCCTTGCTGAATCTGAATCTGCGCGATGTGATAAAGCGTCCAGCTGTCGCTCGGCTCCAGTCGGCGGGCGCGTTCGTAGGCTTGGAGCGCGTCTTCGGGTCTTTGAAGCGTTTCATAGACCACACCCAGCAGCCGATGGAGCTGCGCGTTATTCGGCTCGCGCCGCAGCATCTCTTGGAACAGCGCGACTGCCTCCTCGCCCTTGCCCGCCTGGATCATTTCGCTTGCCAGAAACGGCAGGAAGCGCGCCCCGTGGCGCTGTGCCATCGCCTTAAGGTATGCCAACAGCTCGTCCGTGCGCTTTGCTTGGCGGTAAAGATCAAGAAGGCTGGAAAAGGCGAGCGGGTTCGGCGTCTCGGCAAGAGTGAGTCGTCGGTAAATCTCGATGGCGGGTTCAAGTTGTTCCAGTTTGCGGTACATCGCTGCCGCGCCAAGCAGTGCAATCTCGTGGTTGGGGTTCTGCTCTAGCACGCGCTGGTAGAGCGCCAACGCTTGGGCGTGGTCGCCCTTCTTCTCGGCGAGGCGCGCTTTGCCCAGCAGCGCGAACGCTTCGTTCGGCGATTGCGTCAGGAGCTGGTCGTAGAGCGCAGCAGCTTCGTCTTCGCGCCCTTGACGCGACAAGAACTGCGCATACTCGCGCACGAACTCGGTCTGTTGCGGGAACTTCTGCAGAAGCCGCCTGTATTCCTCGTCGGCAAGGTTCGGATTGCGGTTGCGCTCGTAGATGCGGGCGATTTGCAGAATCGGGCGCGGGTCATCAGGCAGATTGCTTGCCCAATTGCGCAGAAATGGGAGGATTTCGGTCTCCTGCTCCTGCGCGAGCAGCACTTGTAGTTGCCCCTCGTAGGCGCGCGCGTTTTTGGGCATCAGTTTCAGCACTTGGGCGAACTGCTCGCGCGCCTTGCCGTACCGTTTGAGGTTTAGGTTGCAGTGCCCGATTTCGGTCAGAATCTCCAGATAGAGTGGGTCGCTGGGCGAGAGCAGTTGCAGCGCCGCGCCCAAATGCACGAGGGCTTCCTGATACCGCTCCTGACGCATAAGAAGCAGTCCCGCGCCGATGTGCGCGTCGGAGTTGCGCGGGTAAAGCTTCGCAATGTGCTGGAAGTCCTTCAGCGCGGCGTCGAAGTTGCCCCCTTGCTGGTAGAGGTAGGCGCGTTTGAGGCGGGTGGGCAGGTCGTCGGGCTCGCGTTTGAGCGACTCGCTGTAGGCGCGGATGGCATGTTCGGGCAGCCCGCGCGCTTCGTAGGTCATGCCCAGCGACTTCCAGCCTGTGGTGTAGTCGGGCTTGAGTTCGGTCGCGCGCTTGAAGTGTCGCTCCGCAACCTCGTACCGCTTGAGCTGGTACGCCGCGATGCCGAGGTTGTAGTGGATACGGAAATCGTTCGGGCGCGTTTTGAGGGCTTGCTGGAACTTCTGCTGCGCGACACCCCACTCACCGCGTAGCGAGGCAAGTGCGCCCTCCAGTACGGGCAGCTCTGGCTCTTTAGGGAAGCGGTCGCGCAGCATGCGGAGGTAGCCCTGCGCGTCGTCCAGACGGTTGATGTCCAGACACAAGCGGGCAAGTTCGACCAGCGGTTTCGGGTCTTTCGGGTTCAGCGTCGCGGCGCGGCGCAGATGTGTCAGCGCCTTGTCGTTCTGGTTCAGCAGGCGGTAGACCAGCCCCAGATTGAGGTGCGCAGGCGCGAAGTTCGGCTGCTTCTGCGCAATCTCGCGAAACAGCGGCTCCGCCTCACGCAGTTTGCCTTGCGCCGCCAAGCGTATCGCCCGCTCGAACCGCTGCTGCAACTCTTTCGGTAGCGTCGCCTGCGTCCAGCTAAGCGCAATCAATAGCCCCAATCCAAGCATCAACCAAGCGCGCACTCGCATCACGCGGGGAGTATACCCGACGCTCCACAGAAGCCGCGTCTTTGACAGAGGTGCGAATACGAACTCTGCTGGCGCAGTTGATCTCGGAAGGAATCACGGTGCGATTGCAGTATAATTCGGTCGGGGGAACATACGATGACGCTAAAACAAAGCCGACTGACTGAAACCGCCGAGCCGCAGGCGCACTACTCGCCCGAAGAGGCGAGCGAGATTCTGCGCTTGGCGGCGAGCATTCAGGGCAACACGATAACTGCAGAGCAACTGCGCGCAATCGCTTACGAGGCGGGTATTTCAGAGGAAAGCTTAGCGCTTGCACTCCAGCAGTGCCAGCAGCGCCGAGCAGCAGAAGCCCAGAAACAGCAGCAGCGGGCGCAACGGAAGCGACGACTGACCGTCCTTGTAAGCGCGCTGGCACTGATAGGCGTACTCCTGCTGGCGTTTGTAGGAACCCTCGCCACCTCTTGGCGTGTCGCAACGAAAACCCTGCAGGGGCCGTCGAGATATGTTCAGGTGCTGGACTCCTCTGAAGGCTGTGTCGTTGAACGGATGCTCGACGACAACGATATTCTTGTTCGTCGAGCCGATGGAAGAACTGTAGTCATTCCCCACTTTCGGTCGGTGGTGTTTGCGTCCATCTCTCCCTCGGGAAAGCATGTCGCTCTGTACGACTCTTTGACGGACGAAGTTTGGGTCGCCAACATCGACGATGGAACCTTCAAAAAGGTCGCACCGATCGACCAGCAGGCTTCTCGCATGGGGGTGCCGCATAAAGAGTTCTTGGGGAACCCGTTCGTTGGGTGGCTCCCTGCAGAGGGCAAAGATGTGGCAAGAGTACGGCAACGCGATGGACGCATCGTAGAAATAGAGTTCCCCTTCAATCGGAGGTAGAGCCATGACACGAGATAGTATGCTTCGCTGTGGCGCGCTGCTGAGCGCAGCGCTTCTTTCGCTGATGGCAACCGTGTGTTGGTCGCAGCAGCCTTCACTTACCTGGCTCGGTGGGCTGCCCAGATACAGCCAGAGCATAGCCTACGGCGTTTCTGCCGATGGGCGCGTGGTGGTCGGTGTGGCGTTTATCGTGGTTGGGCTCGGGCGCGCCTTCCGCTGGGAGAACGGCGTGATGCAAGATCTCGGCACGCTGGGCAGCGATTACAGCTTTGCTCGTGGCGTCTCTGCCGACGGACATATAGTAGTTGGCGGAACCGAAGACGCCGCAGGGCGCAACAGACGCGCTCTGCGCTGGACAGCCGAGCGCGGGATAGAAGACCTGAACCTCACCTACGCCCAGCTGCTGACTCCTGGTTCGCGTCTGGCTACAGCGTATGCCGTCTCCCCCGATGGACGCTACATCGTAGGCACAGGCTATAACGCCGCCGCCAATCGCTGGGAGGCGTTCCTACTGGACACAGGCTTCCCGCTGCGTGGGGATGTCGACCGCAACGGGTGCGTAGACGACGCCGACCTGCTCCGTGTGCTGTTTGCGTTCGGCGGGCAGGGCTACCGCAACGAAGACCTCAACTGGGATGGCGCCATCGACGACGCCGACCTGCTCATCGTGCTGTTCCGCTTCGGGAGTGGGTGCTGAATGCGTCTCCGCGTTTTGTGAACTCTGCTTGCGCGATTGGCAAAACACGCGCAAGTGAGCAGCCTCCTGTGGCAAGTGAACTTGTGTGGTGTACCCTTATCCGCTCGTCGGCATGGGGTAGGGGAAGCTTCGGTACTCGTGTTCGAACGAGCCGTCGTCGTAGAGGTCAATCAAGCCCCAGCCCGGTGGCGTCTGGTGGTAGTTGCCGCCCCACCACCTGCCGCTAACTGCCCCGTCGCAAATGTAGGTAACACCGTTGTAGACCACGCGGTCAAGCAGGTGAATGTGCCCGCTCAGGCAGAGCTTCACATTTTTGTGCTGGTAAAACAGCTCCACGATGCGTCGCGCGTCGATATGCACCCACGCACCCGGAATGACCCAGTCGCCCGACTTCTCGTTCTCGCCGTCGAACATAGCGCAGGCGCAGACGATAGGCATGTGCGACAGCACCAGCACAGGGGTCGTAGCAGGCGTGCGCTGCAGCTCGGCTTTGAGCCATTCGAACTGCTCGTCGTCCAAGCGTGCCGTGTAGCCGTTGCCCTTCGGGAAAGTGCCATCCAGCACGATAAACTTCCAGCCCGCCTGTTCGAAACTATAGTAGGGCTTCTCCAGCCCGTACAGCTCCATCACCCACTTTTTGCCGAACTTGGGTTCGTCGCCTGTGCAGCCGCTACGCGACTTGTCCCAACCCCACACATCGTGATTGCCGATGCAGTGGCGTATGGGGATTTCGCAGTGTTCCCTAAGGATTCGCATCCAAAGATCGAGTTGCGCGCGGGCACGCGCCTCGTTTTGGGCGAACACATCCATCACGCAGTCGCCGCCGTTGAAAATCAGGTCGGGTCGGTCGGGCATCTCGTGGACGGTCTTGAGGCAGTTCAGTAGCCCACGCACGGAGACCCCTTCGGGCTGCACATGGATGTCGGTCAGGTGCGCAATCCGCAGCACGCGCTTGCGTTGCGGGTTCGGCGAAGCGTCCATCGTATTGCGCAAGGTCAGCCACGCCGCCGCGCCCAGAGTCGCCACGCCCAGCCCTTTCAGCGCCTCGCGCCGAGTAAGTTGCTCCATGGATTCCTCCATAATCCTGCACAATACCTGTGCAGGTGTAAAGAGTAGGTTAAGAGTACCTAAAGGAGGACGAGAGTGCTTCACCTGCCCTTAGGGCGTTCGAAAAATCGCTTGGCAATGCAGAGGCGTATGGGCTTTTGTGCGGGCGCTGCGACTGCCTCCCTACAGCCGTGGGTACGGGCACGCTTCCCGCGCCTTATTGAACACCCGCACCCACCCCCTTGACAAGCCCCCTTCCCCGTTGGGTATCTTAGTTTTAGCACTCGGACGCCGAGAGTGCTAAATTCAGGTTCAAATTCAGACCGTAAGGAGGTAGATGGGTATGACTTTCAAACCGCTCAACGACAAGGTTGTGATTGAGCTGCTGGAGGAGGACGAGAAGACCGAGGCGGGCATCATCTTGCCCGACACAGCGAAGAAGCGCCCGCAAGAGGGCACGGTGATTGCCGTCGGACCTGGTCGCTTACTTAACAACGGGACGCGCGCGCCGATGACCGTACAGGTCGGACAGCGCGTCG
>Ga0197142_1001627_pt1 | contig 20377 bp, 14 predicted proteins | sample GBS60_MetaG_FD_148614 | JGI IMG/M metagenome (GOLD analysis project Ga0197142, IMG submission 148614) | Sediment microbial communities from Great Boiling Springs, Gerlach, Nevada, United States - GBS 60_MetaG | ecosystem: Environmental > Aquatic > Thermal springs > Hot (42-90C) > Sediment... | reverse complement strand
ACAGCCCAGACTGACGAATCCGATCTTCAACGCTAGCGGCTCTGGGGATTGATCGAGATGCAATTCCAGCATAGCATTCGCCTGCGATGACGACGGATTGAGAGCCGGACAGCTCCGCCGGCTCTCCTACAATGAAGGAATCCGGGGCGGGTCAAGCCCGTGGCGGCAAGAATGCGAAACCTCAGGCAACGGGTCGAGTCCTGCCGGGAGCGGATCTTGTGAGCCGCGGCCTTCCTCTGGCGTACGCTGCCGGTTCTGTGATGCCTGCCCCTTGCTCGGCCCGCGGCCTCGAACTATGGCGGCGGCCGGACCTCCGCCGATCCCCGAGGCCGTCGCGGGCGGCGGGCCTGGGCCCCGCGGCGCAAGCTAGTCCCGAACGAGCGACTTGAGCTCGTTGGCCCGGCGGATCACTTCGGCGCGGTCCATGTCGCGGTAGCGGGCCGGCAGAAGGCTCTTGCTCGTGCACTCGAGCACCGCCGCCAGCACCTGAAGCTCGATCTCGGTCGGATACGACGGCGGGATGAAATCCTCGAGCGCCGAAAGCAAATCCTCGGCGTCGACGGCGGCGTCCTGCTCGAGCGCGCTCTTCATCTTGGCGCGGACCAGCACGGCCTCGATGTCGGCGCCGGAGAGCGAATCGGCGCGCTCGAGAAAGCGCCGTTCCGCCTCAGGCGACACCACGCGCGTGCCCGTCTTTTTCTGCATCGCGCGCAGCAGGGCCAGCCGCTCCTCTTCGGTGTCCGGATAAAACAGCGCAATGTGCTCTTCGGCACGTCCCTGGCGTTTCAAGTCCACCGGGATCAGATCAGGCCGGCAGGTCAGCAGAAACCAGATCACCTTGCCGCGGAGTTCGGTGTCGCCCATGAACTGGGCGATTTGCGCGAAGACGCGGTTGGAGACGCCGCTGTCACCCGTGCTCGCGCGGTCGCCGAGCTGGGCGTCGGCCTCATCGACGATCACCGCGATCGGGCTCATCGCCTTGAGCAGGTTGAGCACGCGCTCGAGGTTGCCCTCGGTGACCCCCTGCCACATGCTCCGGAAATTCTTGAGTTTCACCACCGGGATGCCCATTTCCCCGGCGAAGCAGGTGGTCAGGAAGGTCTTGCCGGTGCCGACCGGGCCGCAGATGACGTAGCCCATCGGCAAAACATCGGTGCGGCCGGCGCGAATGGCTGCGGCGGCGTCGTAAAGCCTCTTCTTCGCCGCCTCGTGCCCGGCCACCATGGAAAGGTCATAGCGGCTTTCGATGAACTCGAGCAGGCCGCCCGATTCGGCCTCGATCAGTTCCTTTTTGCGCTGCGTGAGATACTTCGCCGCGAGCGGCCTCCGGTTCTCGACGGCGCCGGCAATGATGCCTCGCAGTTGCACGCGCTTGAGACCGGAGGTGAGCTTGGCCAGCGTCTCCTCGGAGACGTCGCTTCCGGCCGGCAGCGGCGTCACCGCAAGGAGCGAGCGAATGTAGTCCAGCCGCTCCGCCTCATCGGGCAACGGAATCGTGATGGAGGCCACTCCCGGCGACTGGACCAGGCCCTGGTGCAGCTCGACCAGGTTTTCCGTCACCAGGCACACGGTGACATCAGCTTCGAGAAAGGCCGGATTTTGCGCCCAGCGCTTGAGGATCACCACGGAGTTGCGGTCCTCCGCCGAGAGGCTGGATACCTCGCCGGCGGGCGCGATCGTTTCGGCGAAGTCGATGATCAAGGCGATCTTCCTGCCGTCGAGGATGCGCAGGCGAAGGTAGTTATCGAGCAGGCTGAGCACGCCGTCGGGGTTGCGCGGCAGCGCCTGCGAGTATCTGGTTCCGTAGAAGGCGTCATAACCGCCCAGGGCTTTGCGGAAGTCGGCCTGCATCTCGGGCTTGGCGAAACTCAGGCCGCCGCCGCGGTCGTAGGTCAGCACCAGGTCGCGGCGTCCGAACAGATGCGTCTCGAGGAACCTTGGAAGCAGCAGATAGTCGATCCGGTCGCCTCGCCGCACGGGCACCAGATCCCGCACGTTGCCGTGCAGCACGAACATGGCGATGGTCCGCGAGTAATACTTCTCGGAGAGCTCCCGGGCCCAGGCCGGAAAACTCTCGATGACTGCTCCGGTCAACGTCGCCATGATTTCCCTCTTAGCTCCTTAAACGCCGTCGCGCCCGGCGGGCCGGGCCGGGGACCGTATCGGCGGGCAGGCCCGGCCCAAGCTCCGGCGCGGCCAACTCGAAGATGGCCTCCATCTCGCGGATCGTCTCCTCGGTGTGCTCGACCTCATGGAGAACGTGATCGAGCTGGTCAGTCAACTCCTGCGGGTCCCGGATCGTGAGCGACTGGTCGCGGATCAGGCGAAGCACGTCCTCGATGGCGGCGCATTGGGCGTCGATGACGGCCTGGTTTTCTTTGACCTTGTCGTACTTCTCCAGGCGCTTGCTAAGAATCTCGATGCGCTTCCGGTTGATCTCTTGCACCTTGGGCGGTTCCGCCTCCAGATCCCGCGCCAGGCCGGCGATCTCCCTCCGGATGGCTCCGGGATCGGTGAGCCGGAGGTGCTGGCGGTGCAAAAAGGCGGAATGGAGCAAGCGCAAGTAGGCCTCCAACAACGAGCTGAGGCGGTCCCCCAGCTGCCGGCTGAACAGACGCGAAGCCGTAGAAAGGCGCCCGTAGTTGGAGAAGATCTCCCGGCAGGTCTTGTCCAGCTCGACATAACGGCTTTGCATCTCGCGGGGCAATTCCCGATAGAGTTGCCAGAGCCGTTTTTGCTCGCGCCGCCTCCTCGCCTCGAACCTCCAGGCCAGGGCCGCGCGTCGGAACCGGCGGCTATGCGGCACGGTGCTCAAATAGATCAGCTCGAGCCCGGCGGCGAGCAGCAGCGGGAAGGCGCTGCCGGAAATCAGCGCGAACGCCGCCGCCCCGGCCAGCGCGATCAGGTTGTATTGCCAGAGGAAGGCCTCCTTGACGTAGCTGATGTTGGAGTCGTCGCCCTGTTCCGGCATCAGCCGCCTCCCCGAAGCTGCCCCTCCCGGGGAGCGCTCCCCGAGCGCGCCCGCGAATGCCGCCGGATCCTGGCAGACAACCCCCGCTCGCGCATGCAGGCTTGGCGCAAACGGCAGCGAGGCAGCACGGTCTCTCCTCATCATAGTTCCTGGATGAGACCGGACGAGCCGGCCTTCCGCACACGAGAAGCCGAACCGTCTCTGCCCCCGGCGCCGGAGGGGAGCGAGGTTCGCGCATCACGATAAAGCTGTCACGGTGACGTCGCCGAAGCTGGCATCGACGTGATGGGCGATCAGGCCGAGGCTGCCTGCGCGCAGCGCCGCCGTGCTGCGGAGCACGTGTACGCACTGCCATGTGGTCGGCTCGTCCTCGGCGGCATCCCAAATTCTGAAACTGTATCTCGCTCGCCATTCGCCCGTGGCGTCAGCACCCAGATTTTCACACCGTGCCCGAACGCCGTACCACTTCCCTGGCTGAACGTTATAGTGGCCATATTGAACGGCCGCGTCCGAGTCCCCGGGATAAAACTCCACGCTCGGACCACTCTCGGGCTGCCTTCGGTTCCACCTTAACCATGTCAGGCCGCCGAACGGCTGGTATCCCCATTTGGGCTGTCCGGAGGGAAACGCTCTCGGACCGCCTGTGACGTGGCCGGCAAAGCGCAACAGCAGCCCGACTCCGTGTCCGCCGCTGACGGGAGTGGTCGCCGCATCCAGGCGATGGACAGCAATTTTGGTGACAACTTCGTAATTGTCCCAACACTTCTCGCCGACAAGAAAAAGGCGGTCATAGCCGCTCTCCGCCGTCCGGAGCGCGCCGTTTTCGATGACCCAGCGCCCGTCGACATATTGTCCGACATCCTGGGCGTTCTTGGTGCTGCGCCACTCGATGCGATACGGCAGAGGGCAGGAGCCGTTATGCCGAAAAATCTCCACGATCTCTTCAGCTGTCCTGTCGTCGCAGGTGTACGCCTTGATCCTCACAGTGTTGCGGCCGGGCGACAACATCGCCAGCGGCACGTCCGCATTAAAATCTCCGTCCCGGGCGAGTCTGCGCCAGGCGCGATAACTGAGTGGATACTCCTCGCCGCCGTTCACGGACCAAGTCAGACGAGCGACCAAGGGCCAGCCTGACACATGTCCGAGGACGTTGAAGTCGTCCTGAGCTACGCCGAGATGCCCGACCTTTTGCGTATCGCCGTGCCAGATGCGGATTTTCGGCGCCGAAGCGGGCCCGCTGCCGCAACAGCCAGAGCCGCCGCTCAACAGGCGCAAGAATTCCGATCGGGTCACTGTCCTTGGCTGTTGGGCATTCTATCACCGCCCCGAAGGAGGGGCAGCTCGGCGCCCAGCACTCGTCGGGCGATCAGACCTGGAGCCTCACACTTTTGGCGAAGCCAACAGCCGGACTGCCGCCCCGGTCTATTTTGGGGCGCTAAAACTCCAGTCGCATGCCGAGCTGAGTGGTCCGCGCTCCCGCACGATCCACAAACTGCAAACTCGTGATTCGGCCCGCTGCCGCACGGTTCGCCAAATCCGTAGCCGGCTGCCCGAAGTTGGGCGTGTTGCTGACGTTCGTGAAGGTCGCCTCCACGCGCAACCGTACTCGTTCCGAAAACGGGAAACTACGGAACACTCCCGCATTCCAGAGCTTTGTTCCCGGCCCCTCCAGTATGTGCATTGCGCTGTTGCCGAACCGCCCGGACGGCGGCGGAACAAACGCCTCCAGGTCGAACCACCGTTCGATCGTCGGATTGGCAAGCCGCCCGGAGCGAATCCGGTCCGGCCGGCTTCCTCCGATGCCCACATTGGCGGGGTCGATGCCGGAAATGACCGGGTGAAACCATTGCCCGGTCTGAAAGACGAACGCGGACGAAACCAGCCAGTGACCTGTCACATAGCGCAACCAACTGCCACGACCCACGCCGGGGATCTCGTACTGCACAACGCCGGTGAAGCGGTGTCTGCGGTTAGTGCCATACTCCGCCCAATCCGCCCGCCGATTTCGAATATCCTGGAGCCTGCCGCCGTCGTCTAATTCGAAATGAGCGTCTGTCAGGTTGCGGGACCAAGTATGACCGAGTTGAAATAGCAGGCCGCGCGTCAGCCGCCTCTCTGCCACCAGAAGCAGACCGTTATAGTACGCGTTGCCGAGGTTCTCGCGGTAGTTTGTCGTGCCGAGCGAAGGATACGGACGTCGATCCGGCGTAAAAGGAATGGTGGACGGCGGCGGCTGATTTAGATTCCGAAAGATCTGCAAGCCATGCGCCTTCATGGCCAGATATGTAGCCCGGAAAACGACGCCGAACTGCTCCCGTTCGAGTGTCGCGTTCCACTGCTGCATCATCGGGTTCCGGTAGTCGGGCGATATTCCGCCGATTGTTGCCGTCGCGCCGAGAACCAGGTTTCGGGGAAAAAGATCCGGCAGTTGCCAGGCTGGAACCCCATTTACAATCTGGTTGATCGGCGACGTCTCGGTTCCCGTGAACGGCCCCCGCGCCAGGGCGTTCCACATCTGGGCGGTATGCAGATGGTAGAAGACGCCGTAGCTTCCCCGAAACATGGTCCGGCCGTCCTCACTCAGACGCAGGGCAAAGCCGAAGCGCGGGCTGAAATTGTTGCGATCCGTTCTCACCAGCCGTCTGACGGGCAACCCCGCCTGGTCGGCGAACTGAATTTCGACGGCCCGACTGGCGACGAAAGCCTGATTCATGTAACTTAATGCCCTCTGATTCGGAACCACCAGCCTGTTCGTGAAGGGATTCCAGTTGAAGATCCGGTCCTCCTCCTCGATGAACGGCGGATTCAAGCTGTAGCGGAGCCCGGCCGAAATGGTCAGGCGCGGCGATACCTTCCAGTCATCCTGCACGAACAGGTGCCAGTCAACGTTCCGACGGCGGCTTCTCCACAAGCCTGCCGCCGCCCGACTGCCCTGGCGGGGAATGCCGGTCAAAAAGTCGGCGTAGGGATGGCCGGAGTAGTTCCCTGCAAACGTGATGTTGCCATAGCCGGCCGAGGGTGACGTGGGATGATCGGCACTGAAGTTCCGCCAGATATCGACTCCGAACTTGACGGCGTGCGGCCCGCGATACCAGCTCACATTGTTCTGCACCTGCCAGATGCTCTCGCTGGTGAGCCGAAACTGATTCATCGAGATCGAGGTGAAACCGGAGATGTTGAATTGCGGTATGGCGGGCACATCCGCAATCCCCGCCGGAAGACCCGTCAGGCCCAGTTCCCGAACGATATCGAGACCCCGTAGGGGTCCGCCTGAGGGAAGGCGCTGAAAGCTGAGGCCGGAACGAAACTCATTGATCACCGAGCGGCTGAACACGTGCGTGTCGCTGACGACCGCGTTCCAAGTCTCCCGCACGTCATTGCGGAATCCGATTGTCGGCAGTGAAGAGGCCAGTCTCTGGTCCGGATTGCGCGAATAGGAGCCTCTGGCCCATAGGATGTTGCGCGCGCCAAAGTGGTGATCCACCCTGAAGTCAACGATATGACGCCCTTGCCTCTGCTTGAGGTATTCTCGAAAATTCCCCGCCAGCAAGGTCGGCGGACCGAAATTCGGCCGTGGATAGAACCTCTCTTGAATACGCAAGGCGGTGGGATTGAGCCGCGAGGACGGCATCACGTTGTTGGGGAACGGTTGCCCGTTGAGAGGATCGCGAACCACACTGGGCAAAAACTGAGAAAAATCGCCCCGCCGAAGACTGTCGTTAGGAACATTGAGGTTGAGCTGAGCTGAGCTGCGATCCTCGAAGAATTCATAGGAAGCGAGAAAAAAGGTGCGGTTCCGCACCACAGGTCCGGACAGGCTCCCGCCTGCATTGTGCAGGAGTCCAAAGGGATTGGGAGGAGAGAAAAACGGGCGGGCATTCAGTCCTGCGGTGCTGTAATACCAGAACGCACTGCCGCGCCATTCGTTGGCGCCGCCGCGAGATACCACAGTGACCTGCGCCGGGAAACCGTACTCGGCGGAGTTGCCGGAAAGGTTCGTCCGCACTTCAAGAATGCTTTCCATGCTCGGAAAAGCGGGCCCGTTCACGTTGCCGAACGTGACCGACCGCGAACTGATTCCGTCCACCGTAAAGTTGTTGTGCCCGGCACGAGTGCCCGAAAACATGACGTTGAACTGGCTGGTGGAGGGCTGGGCGCCCGGCACGAACGACATGAAGTTGAAAACGTAGCTGTCCCTGCTTCCCCGGGCATTGACCGGGGTATTGAGATATTGCTCCCGCGTGGCAGTGTTGGCCACGGCGCCGGCTTCTTCGGAGACGGTATTGGGTTCCTGCGATACGGTCACCGAGATCGTCACTTCGCCGACGCTGAGCTTCGGATCGAACACGGACACTCCCAGACCGGAGACGCGGATGTCGCGTGCCTCAAACCGCTGAAAGCCGTCGGCCTCGACGGAAAGGACATACACGCCCGGACGGAGGTAGCCCGCTTCGTACGAGCCGTCCTCATTGCTGACCAGCGTCCTCGACACTCCCGTCTCGGCGTTGCTGAGTGTCAGCCGGGCCTTCGGCACACCCGCGCCCTGCGGATCCAGCACAAAGCCCCGCAGGACGCCAAAAGAGGATTGGGCGATCAAAGGGGCGATGGCGACGTTCAAAAAAACGAACGAGAAGATCACGGGCCGCGACACGGAGGTGTCTCTCCTTTCACCCTGATGGTGACACACTCTACTTTTTAGACACGTTTCGGAAATCTCACAGGAAGGTAAAAAGGAGAGCTTTTATCGGGACCTCTCCGCGCGGCGCCGGCCTATCCGTCCTGGTTGGCGTAGATCTTGATCTCGGTGCGCCGGTCCCGCTTTCCACCCTCAAGTGGGGCGTCGCCGGCGACGGGCTTGTCCGGGCCGTTTCCTTTCGTCCGAATCCGCTCGGGCGGAAAGCCGTATTTTTCGACCAGATAGCGCTTGACGGCCTCCGCACGTTCCTTGGCAAGCGCCGGATTCAGCCCGCGCGCTCCGGCCGAATCGGTGCCGCCTTCAATCTCAACGACCGTGTTTTCGTAGGCGCGCAGGAAGCTTCCGATCTCGTCCGCAACCGCGCGCGCATCGAGATCCATCCGCGCCGAGCCGTTCTCAAAATGGATCAGGCGGCGCTGGGTAGCGATGGGGACCGCTCCCGAAGGCGGCGTGCGGTAGCCGATCGGCGGCTCGCTGGAGACGGCCGAAAACCTCCCTCGAAGCGCCTCCAGGTAACGCCGCTCCAGCGTCGCCTCCGGGTCCGGGCCGCCTCGCGTGAGGCGCAGTTCGCGGTACATCTGGTGGGCCATGGTCAAGATGTTGGCGTAGTCGGAGGGCGCCTCCGGCGTGCCGAAGAAGGCGAGGTTGTCAGCATAATCGGCCAAGCGGACAGCCTCGAGCATCGTCTTGGCCAGATCCTCCGGGATGTTGAACTCCTTGATCGTGCCGATGAGCGTATGGGCCCGGGCCGGCTGGACCCGGATGAACTCCACCCCTTCCAGCCAACCTTCGAGGAAGCGGACCAAGGTTGCCGGGGCTCGGGCAGCGAACCGGTCGGAGGCGACAAGGATGTCGGCAATCAGCCGGTTGGCGAGGCGCGTATCGAAGATCCTCCGCGAGCCGGGCCGCCGGGCCAGTGCGTCGCTAAGGTCAGGCTCCCAGGCGACGGCCGCGTCGACTTTCTGTTCGGCAAACAGCGCCGCCGCTTCGATGCCGTCCCGGGCGTGCCTCGCCTTCGAAAAGATCTCATACAGCTGTTTCGTCGTCAGGCCGGAGTTCTTCAGCCCGCTCCAAAGCAGGAAGTGCGAGGGAGTATACGGGGCGAAGGCGATCGTCCGGCCGGCCAGGTCCTCGATGCTGTCAATTCCCTGACGGCCGATGACGCCGTCGGCGCCCCGCGACCAGCCGGCCAGAAAGAAGGCGCGCGCGCCGACGTCGCGATCCCTCAACTGGGCCTGGTCGCGGGCCCAGACATCGACCGTGGTGAGCATGACGTCGACGCTGCCGCCAGCCAGAGCGGCGCCGGCCTTCGACCAGTCCTCGATGATTTCAAAGGAGACCCTCAGGCCTTTGCCGGCATAGATCGAGCCCGGCACCGTCCTGAGGCCCCCGTTGGCGACCAACCCGCCGGCGCAGCTCACCCGTCCGTTCACCCGCACGCGGATTTCGTCGGACTCGGCGGTTTGCGAGCCGGGCGGCAGGGATGTCGATGGGTCGGCCGACAGGGTGGGCCGGCGAACTTCCGGCGGTCCCAGCCACCGCCGCAGATCGAAGAAGCCGTAACGATGGAAGCTGTAGCCCACCAGGGCGACGCCGATGAGAAAGATCAGGATCCAGCCGCCCTTTTCGATTCGGACGCTCACGGCGCTGTCAGCTCACCCGCCGGCGGCCTCAGGTGAGCCGCTCCGGTTCCCTGCTTCCTATGGTTTTCTCGGGGAGAGCCGAGGGTTCCGGCGCGAGCAGGCCCATTTCGACCTTGAACTGTTTGACCAGTTCGCTGGCGCGGATCTTCTCGGCCTCCTCCTCGATCTTGATGCGCTGCTGGTCCACATTACCCAGCGCCATCTCCATCCGGGCCTCATTGATCGCCGTCATCTCCTCGATCTTCCGGACCATCTCATCGTGGGTCTGGCTGATGCCGGCGACTTCGAACTGCTCCATGGCATCGGCCACCTTCTTCTGCCACTGGGCGCGCCGGTAGTCGCGGATGGCGTTCAAGGCCTCCCGCGTCTTGCGCTCTTTCTCCCGCAGGAAGGCCTGCTTCACCGACAGGGCTTTCTCATAGGCGGCGCGCGCCGAGGCGAGCTGGCCCTGCGTGCGCGCCAGCGCGCTGCGAAGCTGCTCGAGCTGGACGGCAAAACTGCCGGCCAGATCGTCGCGGTTGGCCTGGATGGCCGCCTTCACCTTCGCGGTCAGCTCCGCCAACTCCACCTTGTACTTGGCCTCCTCCTTCTCGAGCAGCGTCACATTGGCCTTGACCATGGCGATGCTTTCGTTCATCCGCGGCACCTGGTCGTTCATGTCGCGGATGTTCTGCTCGAGAATGATCTCCGGATTCTCACCCACGGAGATGAAGAATCCGATGATGGATCGGATCAACCGCTTGAAGCGTTGAAACATTTCTTTCTCCTCGTTCTCGGGGAGCTCAGCTTGTGCCCTCCCCTCCCATCCTAGTCGCCTCCGACGCCCGGCGGGGGCCCGGCGTCGGAGGGGAAGGCCCGCTCTTGATGAGATACGACGCCGGCCGAAGATCTTTCCCGTGCTGCTCGGACGCTGCAGAAGGCGCCGGCCGGTCAAGGCACGACGGGGCCGTCTTACCGGTAGGTCTTGTCGTCGAAACGGCTCAGATCCAGTGAATCGGGTAGGACGCCAAGCGTGACAATGGCGAAGGTGAACACCTGTGTCTCCGGCTCGAGATGGCCCCCAAAGGCCCGGTCGGGGTCGGCCAGGGTCAGGTGGGCATGCAGTTTTCCGCCGAGCACATACCCGTTGATGCTGACGATGTCGGCCGGCTGCGAGGGGTCCTTCGTGTAAATGTTCTTGGAGGGAAACTCGCGGTTGCTTACGGTGTGAACGTGGTAGTTGCGCACGCTGCCCACGCCGGACAGGATCACCGCATTGCGAATCCGCTGCTCGCGAATCAACCTTTCCATTCCTTCGAGCAGGTCGGCCTGGTGCTTGAAGCGCATGATGACGATGCGCTCAAATTGCGCCGAGACGGCCAGACCGGCAGGAACCGCCGGGTCATTCGGCTTGGCGTCCAGCTCCGGCGTGGTGGGCTTGGTGACCTCCATGCGCATCTGCTGCGCCCAGGCGGGCGCACCGACCAGAAAGGCGAAAACCAGTGAGAGCTTTCTCACGCTTCGTACCTCTCCAAGACGAACCGTTCGAAGGTGAAACAGGCACCACTGTAGCACAGCGGGATCCGGCGGCACGCGGATAAAATGAAAACGCTGTGAGAAGAGGAATCATCCCGCTGCTTTTCGCCTTGTTGCCGCTGGCCGCCTGGGCCGCCCTTGACGCTCAGCACCGGCGCCATCCGCCCGGCGGCGGGCAAGGGCATCGCCGCGCCTGGGAGAGCCCGGAGCGCGAACAGTGGCAAAAGCCCGAGGAGGTCCTCCGCCTGCTCAAGATCAAGCCCGAGGAGGTCATCGCCGACATCGGCGCGGGTACGGGCTATTTCACTCGCCGCTTTGCCCGCCAGGCCGCCAAAGTCTACGCCGTCGATGTCGACGAAGGGTCCCTTCAGCAGATCGCCGCGCAAGGCTTCGACAACGTCGAGATTATCGTGGCCGCCCCGGACGATCCGAAGCTGCCGCCGTCTTCGGTGGACACGATCTTCTTCTCGAACGTTCTACACCACATCGATCAACGGCCGGCCTACTATCCGAAGCTCGCCCGGGCGCTCAAGCCCGGCGGGCGGATCGTGATCATCGACTTTCACAAGCGCGAACTGCCCGTGGGTCCCCCGGTCAGCATGAAACTGGCCGAGGAAGAGGTGATCGCGGAATTCGAAGCGGCGGGCTTCGTTCGCGAAGCGTCTTACGACCTGCTCCCCTACCAGTACTTTCTCGTATTTCGTCCGCGCTGAAGGTATAATCGGGTGTAGGTGACGAGAAGGCCGGCGAGTTTACGTCCCTTCCTGTTCGGCGGCGATTGAGCGGCGTACCCTCCGCGTTTGCGGTTCTGCCCGAATAAGTTCTTGCGAAAAGGAGGGCTTCATCATGAGCAAACAGCCGACCGCGGAGGTTCGGCCGGATCTGCCCCAGATCCGCACCCCGCTGCCGGGGCCCAAAGCCGCGCAGGTGATCGAGCGTGACGCCGCTGTGCTCTCGCCTTCCTACACGCGCAGCTATCCGCTGGTGGCCGCCCGGGGTGAAGGCGCCATTGTAGAGGACGTCGACGGCAACCGTTTCCTGGATTTGAACGCAGGAATCGCTGTCGTCGCCACCGGTCATTGCCACCCTCGGGTGGTGCGAGCCATCCAGGAGCAGGCCGCCCGGCTCATCCACATGTCCGGCACGGACTTCTACTACGAGAACATGGTCGCCCTGGGTGAGAAGCTTGCCGCGCTCGCTCCGGGCGGCGGACCGCGCCGGGTCTATTTCGGTAACTCCGGCACGGAGGCGATCGAGGCGGCCATGAAGATGGCGCGCTACCACACCGGCCGCGACAAATTCATCGCCTTCCTCGGCGGCTTCCATGGGCGCACGCTCGGCTCGCTGTCGCTGACGGCGAGCCGCGAGGTGCAGCGGAGGCGGTTCGGCCCGCTGGTGCCGGGCGTCACCCACATTCCCTACGCTTACTGCTACCGCTGCGCCTACGGAAGGCAGCCCGATACCTGTGCCGTCGAGTGCGTCAAGGTGATCGAAGAGGAGCTGGTGAGGACGATCCTGCCTGCCGAGGAGCTGGCCGCGATCGTGCTCGAGCCGGTGCAGGGCGAGGGCGGCTACGTCGTGCCGCCGAAAAAGTTCTTCGATGAGCTCCAGGCCGCCGCGCGCCGGCTCGGGATCTTGATCGTTGCCGACGAGGTGCAGTCGGGCATGGGCCGCACGGGGAAGATGTGGGCCTCCGAGCACTTCGGGCTCGAGCCGGACATCCTGGCTGTGGCCAAGGGAATCGCCAGCGGACTGCCGCTTTCGGCCACCGTGGCCCGCGCGGACCTGATGCGGTGGGAACGCGGCGCTCATGCCTCCACCTTCGGCGGCAATCCGGTCGCCGTGGAGGCGGCGCTGGTCACCATCGAACTCCTGGAAGAGGAGCTGATCGAGAATGCAGCCCGCGTCGGCGGTCACATGCTCGACCGCATGCGCCAGTGGCCCCGTCGGTTCCCCATCGTCGGCGAGGTTCGTGGCCTGGGCTTGATGATCGGCGTCGAGATCGTCACCGACCAGGCGACGCGCCGGCGAGCGCCCGAGCTGCGCGATCGGCTGATCCGGATGGCCTTCGAACGCGGGCTGCTGGTGCTCGGGGCCGGCTCGAGCGTCATGCGCCTGTCACCGCCGCTGGTGCTCACACGCGATCAGGCCGATTTCGCCGTCGACACGCTGGAGGACTGCCTGAGCCGCCTCGTCGTATCATGACGCTCATGGCAGTCCAGATTCGTTGTGTAGTTCTGGTGCTCGGCCTGGCTGCGGCCTCCGGCGCCCAGTCGGACTTTATCCGCTTCAAGACGTACACCGCCGAGGAGGATGCGCGGATTCTCAAGCTCTTCGAAGGACTTCGCGTGGCCGATGTTTCCGACGGCATGGACATGGCAGGCCTCCAGGATGTCGGGCTGATGGATCCCTCCATCCATGCGCTCTGGCGCGATACGAACGACTTCAGCCACCGCTTCGTCGGCATCGCCGTGACCGTGCGCTACCTGCCGACCAACCGGCGCGCCTCGAAAATGGGCGCCGAGGAGTTTCGCAAGTGGGAAGGGGCCTGGTACAAGGAGCTGTCACCGGAACCGTTCGTCCAGTACTTGAGGAAAGGCTCGGTGGTGGTGATCGACGGCACCGACGACGGCGACACCGGCACCATCGGCTCCAACAATATCCTGGCTTGGAAGCTGCGCGGCGCCGTCGGCGTCATCACCAGCGGGGGCGTGCGCGACACCGATGAGATCATCAAGCAGAAAGTGCCGCTCTATGCCCGGCGTCTCGGGCGGGGCATCCGTCCGGGGCGGAACGAGGTCGAGTCGGTGAACCGCCCAATCACCTGTGGCGGCGTGATGGTCCGACCGGGCGACGTGGTGGTGGCCGACGGCGACGGCGTCATCGTCGTGCCTCGCGAGCACGCCGAGGAGGTGGCCCGCCACGCCCGCACCATCCTCGAGGGCGACAAAGCCGGGCGGCGGCGGCTCTACGAAAAGCTCGGCATGCCGCTCGATGAGACAGTGAAGTAGCGGCTTGCTACCACCGCACGCAAGCGGTCGGTTCAGCGATCCGGGAAGGGGCAAATCAAGGGTTTCGCGGATGGCCGCCTCGGCCGGATGCGCCGATGAGGGGAGTATGCCGACCGCCGCCACGGACACTCTGGCCGCTCTCGATCAGCTTCCGCCCTTCCCGCCGGTTGCCCTGCGGCTGCTCGATGCGCTCACCCGCGAGGAGCTGGAGACGTCGGAGCTGGTTCAACTTGCCTCGGCCGATCCGGTGCTCGCTTCGGAGATCCTTCACGCCGCCAACTCGGCTCTGTTCGGCCTGCCGCGCCGGGTCAAGGCCTTGCAGCATGCGATCGTCCTGGTGGGACGCGACTACCTGCGGCCCTTGCTCTTCACCGCTGCGCTGCGGTCCTATCTGAAGGCGCCCGGCCGGAGCCGGGCGTTTCAGGAGTGGTGGCGGCACAGCCTGGCCTGCGCGCTGCTCGCCGACGGACTGGCGGCCGCCTGCCAGAAGAGCCGGGGCGAAGCCTACACCGCGGGCCTGCTGCACGACATTGGGCGGCTCGGACTGATGATGGCGGTGGGAGCCGACCGCTACCGGGCGGTGGCCGCCCGCGGTGCACCTGCTCTCGCGCTCGAGCGCGAGCAGGAGGAGTTTGGCGTCAACCATTGCCAAGTGGGCAAGCTTCTGCTAGAAAAATGGGAGCTTCCGCCCGAGCTGGCCGACGCCTCCGCCCGCCACCACGACGGATTCCACCACGGGCGCGCCCTGGCGAACCTGGTCTGGATGGCCTGCTCACTGGCCACCGTGGTGGGCTTTTGGAGCCAGAGGCCGAATCAGCCCCTGAGCCTTGAGGAGTGGCGAGCCGGCCTGCCCCCGGGCCTGGAGTGGACTCACCGTCTGGAGGCGGACGCGCTCCGCAAGAGCCTCGAGGAGCGCATCGGCGCCTACAGCCAGATCTGAGACCACCTCAATCGCGCCGTAACTGCAAGCCCAGCTCGCGCAATTGCCGCTCGGGCACCGGCGCCGGGGCGTCGCACATCAAGTCGGTGCCTTTGGAGGTCTTCGGAAACGGGATGACCTCGCGGATGGAGCTCTCGCCCGCCAGGATCATCACCAGTCGGTCCAGCCCCAGGGCGATGCCGCCGTGCGGCGGGGCGCCGTACTCCAAAGCGGTCAGCAGGAAGCCGAACCGCCGCAGCGCCTCCTCCGGAGTGAACCCCAAAGCCTCGAAGACCTTTGACTGCACGTCGCGGCGGTGGATACGAATCGAGCCCGATCCGAGCTCCACTCCGTTGAGCACCAGGTCGTAAGACTTGGCGCGGCAGGAGGCAGGGTCGGTCAACAGTTTGTCCAGGTCCTCTTCGTGCACCGAGGTGAACGGGTGGTGGGCGGCCACCCAGCGCTGCTCCTCCTCGCTCCACTCAAACATCGGGAAGTCGGTCACCCAGAGCAGCTTCATCACGGTCGGCTCGAGCAGTTTGTGCCGGTCGTTGTACTTGACGCCGGCATGCATGCGGAGCTGCCCGCACGCCGCCAGAACGGTCTCCTCGGGCCGGCGCGGGGGCGCGGCGCCGTCCCAGGCGGCCAGCACGAGCAGATCCTCTTCGCCCGCCTCCGTCCGGCGGCGCACCTGCTCGACGGCCTCGGGATGACTCTTGGCCAGGCTCCTGATATCGTCATAGACCTTCAGTCCGAGACCCCGGCCGAACTCTGCGACTTCGGCGCGCTCCTTTCGGCTCAGCGATCCCGTGTTCGGCGTGCGGATGGCGACCAGCGGCAAGTCGTTGGCGGCGAGCGGAGTGCCCTCGAACAGATCGTTCACGATATGAAACGGGGGCAGGCGGAGGTCCGGCTTGTCCGAGCCGTAGGAACGCATCGCCTGCGCGTAGGTCATCCGCGGGAAGGGGATCTCGACGCGGATGCCGGCCACCTCGCAGGCGCGCTGAACCACAGGCTCGATGACTTCGAAAATCCGCTCCTGCTGCGGGAACGACATCTCCAGATCCAGTTGCGTGAATTCCGGCTGCCGGTCGGCCCTGAGGTCCTCGTCACGGAAGCAGCGCACGATCTGAAAGTACTTGTCGTAGCCGCTCACCATCAGCAGTTGCTTGAAAAGCTGCGGCGACTGCGGCAGGGCGTAGAAGGTGCCCGGCTGAAGCCGACACGGCACCAGGAAGTCGCGCGCGCCTTCCGGCGTCGAGCGCGTCATGAACGGCGTCTCGATCTCCAGAAACCCCATGCGGTAAAGCTCCTCGCGGATGGCCAGCGAGATGCGAGAGCGCAAGATCATGTTCCGCTGCATCCGCGGACGGCGCAGGTCGACGAAGCGGTACTTCAGGCGCACGTCTTCGCTCACCTCGACGCGGTCCTCCATGGGGAACGGCGGCGTCCGGGCGTCGTTGAGGATCCACAGGCGCTCCGCCTTGACTTCGACATCTCCGGTGGCAAGGTTGGGGTTGACCGTTTCCGGGGACCGGCGCTCGAGCAGGCCTTCGACGGCGACCACATACTCCGGCCGAAGCCACTCCGCCTTTTCGTGAACCGCGGGCTCCAGATCGGCCCGGAAGACCACCTGCGTGATGCCTTCGCGGTCCCTGAGGTCGATGAAGATGACGCCGCCCAGGTCGCGGCGCCGGTGCACCCAGCCCATCAGGAGGACGCGGGCGCCGGCGTGATCGGCGCGGAGTTCCCCGCAGCTATGAGTGCGGCGCAATTCGCCGAGAAAGTCCAGTGGTAGTTTCGCTTCCATAAAAAGAAATCACTTGCCGGAGAGTCGCGCGAGGAGCTCCTCGGGCGTCAACCGCTGCTGTGCGCCGGAGGCCATGTCTTTCAGAGAATAGCGCCCCGCGGCGATCTCCTCCTCACCGACAAGGAGAACGAAGCGTGCTCCCAGCCGGTTGGCCAAATCCATCAGGCGCTTCAGGCGGCCCTCTGAGCCGACCTCCACGGCCAGGCCGCGCCGCCTCAGCTCGCGGGCGATTCGCGCCGCCTCCGGTTCGGCCGCCTCGCCGAGCGCCGCCACGTATAGATCCAGCACGTGCCGAACTCGCTCCGGCCCGCGTTGCTCGAGGATCATCACCAGCCGGTCCTCGCCGATCGAGAAGCCGATGCCCGGAGCCGGGACCTTCGAGCCCAGCTCCTCGGCCAGGCCGTCGTAACGGCCGCCGCCGAGAACCGAGTTCTGGGCTCCCAGGGTCCCATGAACGATCTCGAAGGTCGTGCGCGTGTAGTAGTCCAGGCCGCGCACCAGCCGGGGCAGCAGCCGGTAGGAGATGCCCCGCTGCTCCAGTCCCCGCCGCACGGCGCCGAAATGGGCCCCGCAGGCCGGACAGAGATGATCGAGGATCGACGGCAGGGTCTCGATGAAGGGCTGATCGTCCGGCACCTTGCAGTCGAGCACGCGCAACGGGTTCGTCTCGGCCCGGCGGCGGCAGTCGGCGCAAAGTGCGGGCGCCGCATCGCGCAGCCGCTCCCGCAGCCGCGCCAGATAGGCCGGGCGGCAGGTGCGGCAGCCCACCGAGTTGAGAAGCAGCTCGAAGTCGGCCAGGCCCAGGCGCGTGAGCAGCTCGACCACCATCTCAATCACCTCGACGTCCACCTGCGGCGACTCCGAGCCGATGCACTCGGCGCCGATCTGGGAGAACTGGCGGTAGCGGCCTTTCTGCGGCCGCTCGCGCCGAAACATCGGGCCGATGTAGTACAGCTTCTTGAGCCCCGGCCACTGGTCCAGGCGGTGCTCGATATAGGCGCGGATCACCGAGGCGGTGCATTCCGGCCGCAGGGTCAGCGACGAGCCGTCCCGGTCGGTGAACGTGTACATCTCCTTCGTGACGATGTCGGTCTCCTCGCCGACGCTGCGGGCGAACAGTTGGGTCTCTTCGAGGATCGGGGTGCGGATCTCCTGGTAATTATAGGTACGAAACAGCTCGCGCGCCGCCGCCTCCACATAGTTCCACAGCGCCGTGGCCGGCGGCAGCAGATCACGCGTGCCCTTGACCGCCCGGATCAATCTCGAAGACTCCCGACTGCTCGTCGAGGTACTGCTGACGGTAGCCGACATAGTTGCGATTGGTGGCCAGCATCCGTTGCCGCTCCTCCGGACGCACCTTGCGCCGGACTTCGGCCGGCACTCCCATGACGACGCTCTCCGGCGGCACTTGCATGCCCTCGGGCACCAGCGCTCCGGCGGCGACGATGGAGCCGCGCCCGATGCGTGCCCCGTTGAGCACCCGTGCGCCGATGCCGATGAGGGCGTCGTCCTCGATCACGCAGCCGTGCAAGACGGCGGCATGGCCCACGGTGACGCGGTTGCCCACCAGCACCGGCCACTGGCCCCGCTCCCCATGCAGGACACAATTGTCCTGGATGTTGGTCTCCTCGCCGATGCGGATCGAGTGCACGTCGCCGCGAAGCGTCGCGTTGCACCAGACGCTCGAGCGTTCCCCGATCTCGACGTCGCCGATAATCTGAGCGCTCGGGTCGACATAGGCGGACGGGGCGACTCGCGGCGCCCTGCCGCCGTGAGGTCGAATCATGAGGCGTAAATCGATCAGCGAACTGTCCATCCTAGCATAGCGCCGGAAACCGGCCCTTGCCGGCAGCCCGGTGCTGTGCTATGCTGAAGGCCACCTAGCGACAGGGGGTAGCGCAATGCACTCACGCAATGGGTTCGCAATCCTCAGTCTGGCCGTCGCCGGGCTGCTCGTCGGCGCGGTGAACGGCTTCGGCCAGGCTTTCACGGCCAACTTGACCGGACTGGTCACTGACCCCTCGGGCGCGGCGATTCCCGGCGCCACGGTGAAGATCACCAGCAGAGCGACCGGCGAGACCCGGCAGACGCAAACCGGGCCCGAGGGCCGATACACGTTCTCGCAACTGCTTCCGGCCGCCTACGATCTCACGGCGGAGGCGACGGGTTTTCGGACCTTCGTACAGCGTGACATCATCCTGCGCGCCAATCAGTCGGCCGAGGTGAGCTTCTCCATGCAGGTGGGCGAGGTCACCGAGAGCATCGAGGTGGCGGCGGCGGTGATTCAACTCGACACGCAGACCGCCAATCAAAGCGTGACGCTCAACCAGGAAATGGTTCTGAACCTGCCCGTCAACATGCGGAATCCGTTCGTGCTCGTGCACGCCACGGCGGGCATCACCGCCGCTCACACCGGCATCTCGCAGGCCACCTCGGATCAAAACCACAATCGGTTCGGAATGAACGGCGGGCGCACGGAAAGCGCCCTCATGCTGTTGGACGGCATCTCGGCGGCCTCGGGTTCGGGCTGGAACGGCCTGATCTATGCGCCCTCGGTCGACGCCGTACAAGAGGTGCAGCTCGTGCGCAACTCCTACGACGCCCAGTTCGGCAAAAGCGGCGGCGGCGTGGTGAGCGTCGTGACCAAGAGCGGCTCGAACGAGTTCCACGGCACGTTGTTTGAATTCTTGCGCAACTCGGCGCTTGACGCCAACTCCTGGGCCAACAATCGGGCGGGACGGCCCAAGACGGTCTTTCAGCGCAATCAGTTCGGCGGCAATTTCTCGGGTCCGATCTGGCGCGACAAGCGCGTGTTCTTCTTCGGCAACTATGAAGGACTCCGGCTGGGCCGGCCCAGCACCTCGACGACGACCGTCCCCACGCTTCTCGAGCGCCAGGGAGACTTTTCGGCGACGCGCAACGCCGACGGAAGCCTCTCGCTGATCTTCGACCCGTTCTCGACCCGCCTGGGTCCGGACGGCCGCAGCTCAATTCGGGATCCGTTCCCCGGAAACCGAATCCCGGCGGCCCGGTTCGACCCGGTCGGCAAGAACTATGTCGCTCTCTACCCGGAGCCCAACGCCGCCGGCCATCCCGTCACCCAAGCCAACAACTATTTCGGCAGCGGCAAAGGCACGTCGGTGGTCGACCGGGGCGATTTCCGCATCGACTGGGTTCAGAGCGAAAAGCACACCCTCTTTGCGCGCTACTCGCAGGCGTTCCGGCTCGACGACGACCCGCCGGCCGGCGTGTGGCTGTCGCTCGGGGGCACCGGCTCGATCCACCGCAACCGCCGCTATCACATGACAGTAGGCGACACCATCGTCCCGAACCCGACCTGGGTGATCAATATCCTGGCCGGTCACGGCATCTGGACCGAAGGCCAGACCTCACCCTGGGAGGGCAAGGCGGCTCTGGTAGGATTTCCAGCCTCGCTCATCGCCCAGTTCGATACGCCCACGCTGCCGCAGATCTATCCGGCCGACTACTCCAACATCAGCCACTCACGTTTTCTGAATCTGAAGTCGCGGATCGACAACCTCCAGGTAAACGCCAGCAAGGAGCTGGGCGCTCACTCCATCAAATTCGGGTTTGCGATGGAGTCGGCGCGGCAGACCGGCGGCGGAATCTTCTCCGCCGGCCTGAACTTCAACCGCGGCATGACAAGCGGCCCGGTAGCGGCGGTCAACAGCACGGTTTCGGGCAACTCGATCGCCTCGCTGCTGCTCGGCACGGGCTCGGGCGGCAACCTCCCCAAAAGGCCCTTGCTGGCGACCAACAAGATGTATTATGCGCTCTATTTTCAGGACTCC
>Ga0197142_1001626_pt1 | contig 20394 bp, 18 predicted proteins | sample GBS60_MetaG_FD_148614 | JGI IMG/M metagenome (GOLD analysis project Ga0197142, IMG submission 148614) | Sediment microbial communities from Great Boiling Springs, Gerlach, Nevada, United States - GBS 60_MetaG | ecosystem: Environmental > Aquatic > Thermal springs > Hot (42-90C) > Sediment... | reverse complement strand
CCCAAATTATCCCCACCAACACTCCGCAACCAACTATAACGGAAAGTCAACCCACCAACACTCCTTTTCTATCCCCAACTTTATTACCGACGGCAACGCCCACCTTATTGACTCCAACTGAAACTCCAACACCAACATAAAAATTAAAGCCGGTCAAAAACCAAAACTAACCTGAAAATTTTTTAAACTGAATTAAAATTAAAAACTTTACGAATTTCGAATTTTAGCGGGGTTATTTGCATGTTGGAAGAATAAAAGCCTTATACCTTTTCCAATTCCTTTTTTGCCTCTTCTTCAGTAAGATTTCTATCATTGGCTGAATAATAAAAACGAAGAGTTAATCTATTTTTAAATAAAGAAATAAATTCAATTTTATATAAATATTGAGATTTACAGGCACGATTTTGAATGTTTTCAAAATTTAGATTCGGACCAATTTCAAAGGTTTTATCAAGTTTAATAATCGCATAAGAATTAATTGGCTGATATTTAGGCAAAAGTTTATAACAATCAATAATTGATAAAAGATCAAATTCTGCAAAAAAAATATTAGAGCCCTTTTTTATCTGACCAAAAACGCCTAAAAAATTCTGGTGACTAAATATGCTAAACCAACGATCATTTTTGTAAAATTTATAATAAAAATCATTTTCATTCTTTTTTAAAGAAATGGGTGAAATATTTAATTCATCAACCAGCAAACTTTTAATAATTCCTTTTAAATCAAAATAATCAGTATTTACCGCAATTCCTAATCGATATTTCTCATCCGGAAGACTATCAATTTTTGGAAGATAAACTTTGGCAATCTCAAAAAATTTAAGCGTTTCTTTTTTACCCTCATTATCTTTTATATTTTTATAAAGTGAGGGTAAAAGCGATGTCCTTAGATACTCAATTTCTTGAGAGATTGCATTTTTTATTTTTAAATGATCTTTAACATCCAACTCCCATTCATCAATTAAATTTTTAGAAATCATTGAATAGTTTATAACTTCATTTAAACCTAAATGTTTTAAACAGTGCTTAATTTTAGAAATGATTTTAAAGGTTTTTTCAAATTCTTCCGGTTGAAAGATTTGGGCGGGGGGACAAAAGTTGGCGGGTAGATTATTATATCCATAAATTCTTGCTACTTCTTCGACCAAATCTTCGGGAATAGAAATATCATATTTTCTAAAATGAGGGACATAAACTTTTAATTTATCTTTTTCTTCTTTTGTCTCAAAACCTAAAGCGTTTAGAATTTGAACAATTTGATTTGCCGATATTTTAACACCCATTATCTTTTCAAAAAAATTAAAATTTACCTCAATTAATTTTTTTTGGTAGGAAGAAGGATAAATATCATAAACATACGAATCAATTTTTGCAAAAGCATATTTTTCTAAAAGTTTTATTCCAAAGACCAGTGCGGCTTCTACCCTTTCTTCGTCAAGTCCTTTTTCAAAATAAGTTGAGGCTATAGTTCTAAAACCGGTAAGCATGGTAGTTCTTCTTATTTTTTGTTTGTTATAAGTCTGAACAAACAAAATTATTCTTTTTGAATTACCGGTAATGCACGAATTTAATCCCCCCATAACTCCACAAAGATCGATTAATCTTCCCTTACCGTCTTCAATAACAATATCTCCTCCGGGAAGTTGAAGTTCGTTTTCATCAAGAGTAACAATCTTTTCGCCTTTTTTTGATTGACGCATAATCATAGTTACACTTTTTCCATCACTATTGACAATTCGATCAAAATCAAAAACATGGGTGGGTTGACCTAAAGTAAGCATTAAATAATTTGAAATGTCAACAACATTATTTATTACCTTAATTCCCGCGGCTTTTAAACGATTTTGAATAAATGACGGTGATGGCGCAATTTTTACATCATCTAAAATAACGGCTGTGAATCTTGAACATAAATTTTTATCTTTTATTTTTATTTTTAACCCAGATTTTCGTGGTGTTTTATTTTTAATAATTTGACTTAATTTATATTCTTTTAGGGGATTAAATTTAATTTTTGCTTTTTTTCCAAAAAAAGGAAGAATGGCAGCTGCTTCCTGAGCAATACCAAAAGTACTGGCGGTGTCAATTCGATTGGAAATTATCTCAATATCAAAAACATAATCATTACCAATTTTTTCCACTCTTTCAATTGAAGGTCCGGCTAAAGAAAGATATTTTTGTATTTCAAAAGGGGAAGCGTCGGTTTCTAAAAAATCCAAGAGCCAGTTGTAAGTGATTTTTATTTTCATAATAATTTAAACCCGGAATACCCCCCTAAATTTGGAGGCAGGATTTAAAATATTTAATTTTTTTAAAATTGTTCCAAAAATCTAATATCACCGCTGTATAAAATTCTTATATCATCGATTTTCATTTCTTCTCTCATCATCATACAACGTTCAGGCCCAAAGCCGAAAGCCCAACCGGTGTAAATACTTGGATCAACTTTCCCCATCCGCAAAACATTTGGATGAACCATTCCGGCACCAGCCAGCTCCAGCCAACCGGATTTACAGACGCGGCATTTTTTTCCTTTAATTTCACCTTTTCCTTCGCAAATGCCACATGAAACATCAACTTCAAATGATGGCTCGGTGAATTGAAAATGGGCCGGTCTTAAACGAATAGTACGCTTTTTACCAAAAAATTGTTTAACAAAATAATTAATTGTCCCTTTAAGATGAGTAATATTAATGTTTTTATCAATGCATAAGCCCTCAAATTGATGAAACATTGGGGTGTGGGTGGCGTCCCAGTTTGGACGATAGGTTTTGGCAATATTAATCATTCTAATTGGTGGTTTAATACGGCTCATTTCCCGGTTTTGACCGGATGAGGTATGAGGTGAGAGAATCATTTTTCCATATTTTTTATTCTCAGGAAAATCAATAAAAAAAGTTTCAAAATCATCACGGGCTGGATGGCCTTTAGGCATATTTAATGCTTCGAAAGAAAAATACTCCCACTCAACCTCCGGATATGAGACACGGATAAAACCAATTTTTTGAAAAATACCTGCAATTTCTTCAATAACGTAGGTTAATGGATGAAGGCTACCCTTAGGATAAGATTTTCCCGGCAGAGTTGGATCAAAAAATTCCTCCTTTTTATTTTTTTCAAGCTCTAATCTTTTAACTGACAGTAATTTCTCAATCTCTTTTTTTATTTCATTTATTTTTAATCCTGTTTCTTTTTTTTGATCTTGGGATAAATTTTTGATTTGTTGAAAAAGCTGATTAATTAATCCTTTTCTACCTAAATATTTGATTCTTAAATTTTCAATCTCATCGATAGAACCGGCTTTATTTATTTCTTCCCTGTAATTTAAATCATCCATAATAAAAAATTATATCGCCATTGCCGTTGATTATCAAGTTTTTATTATGATTGTATTCAAAATAACCGCTTTTAAAAGCTTTTATTTATTTGTTTTTACGAAAGTTACTATTTTTTCGAAGATTTTTGGATATTCAAAAGCAATCTGACTGAGAATTTTTCTATCAATTTTAATTTTTTTATCGTTTAACATTTTGATGAATTGGGAATATTTAAGACCCAATTCCCTTAACATAGCATTTAATCGGGTAATCCAAAGCCGACGAAATTCTCTTTTTTTTCTTTTTCTTCCAGCAAAAGCATATTCCCCCGCATGAAGAACCGCTTCTTTTGCTTTCTTAAACTGCTTATGCCGTGTCATCCAGTATCCTTTTGCCATTTTTAAGATTTTGCGATGTTTTTTTTTGGTTAAAATTCCTGATTTGACTCGAACCATAATCTTCTACCCCTAATTTATAAGATTAAACGTTTTTATTTTTTTCCCAACATCTTCAAAACTTTATTTTTATACTCTCCGACAAGTTCTTTTAATTTTTTCTTTCTTCTTAACCAGCGTTTATTTTTTTTCGATAAAAGATGACGAAACCCCTGTTGTCGAAAAAGTACTTTTCCGGTTTTTGTTACTTTAAATCTTTTTGCCGCTGATTTTTTGGTTCTTTGTTTTGTTTTCATATCTTTTGATATTGACTATATCTATTAATTTTATTTCTTTTTTGAAACAATGGCGCGAATAACTCTTCCTTCTAATTTCGGTGCTTTAGTAATAATAATTTCGTTCAAGCTGCTAATATAGTGATTCATTAAATCAAAAGCCATTGTTTTTTTCGTAATTTCTCTGCCTTTTAAATTCAAACTTAGCCTTAATTGATGACCTTCTTCTAAAAATTGTGCCCCTTTCTTTATTAATCGTGCCAAATCAGCTGGACCGATAAATAACGATAGTTGAATATCTTTAACAATTCCCTTTTTTGCCCCTTTTTTTCCTTCTTTTTCCTTCTTTTCCAGCTGATATAAAAATTTTTTTAAATTAATTATTTTTGCTACCGGCGGATTAGCTTTTGGAGCAATTAAAACTAAATCCATTTCTTGTTCCTTAGCTTTATTTAAAGCTTCTTCCTTAGATAAAATGCCGCTTTGTTTATTGTTTTCATCGATAACCCGCAACTTTTGAGCTTTTATTTGCTCGTTTATCAAAAAAAAGCGTTTATTTTGTTCGTGTCGTTTATGAAAAATTTTCAATTTTTTCTTTTAATTGTTGAATAAACTGATTAATATCGAAAACTCCCAGATTTTTACCTTCACGAGTTCTAACACTTATTTTATAATAATTTTTTTCTTTATAAGTGTTAAACTCTTTTTCTCCTATTATAATCATATAGGGAATTTTTTGCAAGGTGCTTTCGCGGATTTTTTTTCCAAGAGTTTCATTGTTAATATCTGTTTTAACCCGAAAACCATTGTCTTTAAATTTTTTTTCAATTTCCAAAGCAAAAGAATAATATTTTTCAGAAACCGGTAAAATAATAAGTTGTAACGGTGAAAGCCATAAAGGAAAAGCACCGGCATAATGTTCAATCAAAAGGGCTATAAATCGTTCTAAAGAACCTAAGGAGGCCCGATGGATTAAGGTTGGGGTTTTAATCCTGCCTTCTTCATCAATATATTCTAATTTAAATCGCTTTGGTAACATAAAATCAATTTGTATCGTCCCGCATTGCCACTCTCGTCCTAAAACATCTTTGATTATAATATCTAGTTTTGGTCCATAAAAAGCGGCGTCGCCCTCACTTTTTACGTATGATAATTCTTTTTTTTCAATCGCTTTAATAATTTCTTTTTCGGATTTTTTCCAAATTTCATCATTGCCTAAATATTTTTCCTTTGGGGAACGAAGACCTAAACGAAGATAATAGTCTTTAATACCAAACACTTTCAAAAGATAAATAGTATAGTCAAAAACACTTAAAAATTCATCAATAATCTGGTCTTCACGACAAAAAATATGCGCATCATCCTGAGTAATATGACGTACCCGAAGCATTCCCGAAAGCTCACCGGCTTTTTCATACCGGTAAACAGTGGCAATTTCTGCGATTCTTAGCGGTAGATCACGATAACTTCGAAGGGATGATTTATAAATCATCATGTGAAATGGGCAGTTCATTGGTTTAATTAAATATTCTTCATCATCAACTTTTATTGATGAATACATTTTGTCACGATACAAATCCCAATGCCCTGAAGTTTGCCACAAAGATTTTTTCCCGATATGAGGGGTATTGACATGAAAATATCCCCGTTTTGTTTGTTCAGAAATAATTAAGTTTTCAATTTGACGTTTTATAATAGCACCTTTTTCTTTCCAGATTAAAAGACCGCCACCCACCTCATTAGTTAATAAAAATAGATCTAATTTTTTGCCTAAGATTCGATGATCCCTTTTTTTTGCTTCCTCAATCTGCCATAAATATTTATCTAAATCATCTTTGCTAAAAAAAGCTGTTCCGTATATTCTTATTAACATTTTATTTTTTTCATTGCCCCGCCAATAAGCACCGGCAATCGAAAGAAGCTTAAAATGTTTTAGTTCCTTTGAAGGATTAATAATATGACCACCTCGACACAGATCAATAAAATCACCAGATTTATAAATGGTAATCTTTTCTCCCCGTCCTTTTATTTCTTCAATCAATTCTAATTTATATGGATTATCTTTAAAAATGTTTTTTGCTTTCTGATAAGAAATTTCTTCTCCTTCAATCTTTTTCCATTCTTTTACTAATTCTTTCATTTTTTGTTCAATTTCCGGTAAGTTATGCTCAGAAATTTTTTCTTTACCGAAATCAATGTCATAGTAAAAACCGGTTTCAATAGGAGGTCCCAAAGCAATTTTAGCATTTGGATAAAGCTTCAAAACCGCCGCGGCTAAAAGATGGGAGGCGGTATGACGAAGATTTTGGAGATTTTGATTATCCATATTGTATATAATTTGTTTTTAACGTTTAATATTTATCATTTTACGTTTCCTTTTATACTTTTTCCCTTATATCGGAATTTTTCTGATGTTGGTGATTAAGCTGATTTATTCTTAATTATTTTGTGGTTGGAAAAGGACTTAAACTCCGATGTTTCAATCGGAGTCCGGCCTTAAGTTTTAAGTTGGATTTTCGGCCTTTCCGCCTTTGTCTAATATGCAAATAAACTTAACATTAAGTGGGCGATATAGGGCTCGAACCTATAACCTTTCGCACGTCAAGCGAACGCTCTGGCCAATTGAGCTAATCGCCCATATTTCCATTTTATTTATTCGTCTAAATTCCTCTTCTACGGCAGAACACGTTAGCAAACTAAGCTAAACCATCCATCACAATTTTAAATTATAGCATTTTTTGATTATGTGGGCGAGGGGAGACTTGAACTCCCACGCCAAAAAAAGGCACAGCCTCCTCAAGACTGCGCGTCTGCCAATTCCGCCACTCGCCCTTTTTAAGTTTTTTGTATTTTTGTATATTTTATATCTTTATCTTTAATTATTTTTTTAAACCAACCAGTGTCAATCTTAATTTATCAGAAAGCCTATTATTTTTTGATTTTTGTAATTATTATTATAACATTTTTCTACCCAAATGCTTTAGTGCTTTATCCGTCAACACTCTTCCACGATTTGTTTTTTTAATCAATCCAAGTTGTAAAAGATAGGGTTCAACATATTCTTCAATTGTTCTTTTATCCTCTGATAAAGAAGAAGCAATTGTTTCTACCCCAACCGGCTGATTATTAAATTTTTCTGCTAAAACATTAAGATACTTAAGATCAATATTGGTTAATCCCAAAGGATCAATTTCCAATATATCAAATAATTTTTCCAAAACTTTTTCATCAATTATTTTATATTGATTAACTTCAAAAATATCTTTAACTCTTTTTAATATACGATTGGCTAAACGAGGAATTTTTCGACTTCTTTGAGTGATAAGTTTTACGGCCGCTTTGGTTAAAGGAATATTCAATATTTCAGCTGATCGCCAAATAATTTCTTCCATTTCGGAAAATTGATAATAATCAAGTCGCAAAATCAAACCAAATCGATCACGCAAGGGCCCGGAAAGAAGAGCAATTCTGGTGGTTGCTCCAATAATGGTAATTTTGGGAACCGGTAGTCTAACTATTCTTGCTGCCGCGCCTTTACCAACCACGATATCCAAATTAAAATCTTCTAAAACTGGATATAAAATTTCTTCCACTGTTTTTGATAACCGATGAATTTCATCGATAAACAAAACATCATTATTTTTTAAATTAGTTAAGATTGCTGCTAAATCAGCCCCTTTTTGAATAGCGGGACCTGAGGTAATTTTTAATTCTCCACCAAGCTCTTTGGCAATAACATAAGCTAATGTGGTTTTACCAATGCCGGCAGGTCCATATAAAAGTAAATGTTCCTGAGGCTCGCCTCTTTTTTTTACTCCCTCTAAAAAAAGAGTTAAAGTTTCAACAATTTTTCTTTGACCAATAAAATCTTTTAATTTTTGTGGTCTCAGGTTGTTTTCCATAAATTAATCTATTGCTTAATGATATCTTTTATTATATCTCATTTATTTCTAAGCGCCCATTTTATTTTTTCCTCCAAAGAAAGATTTTTGGGAATTTTAATGAAGATCTTTTTAGCCTCCTGAGTTTTATAGCCTAAAGCCACTAAAGTATCGATAATTATCTTATCATCTTCTGATAAACAGAAATTGGAAAAAATAAAATCTTTTTTTAATTTTTGAGAGAGTTCCAAAATTATTTTTGCCGCATTTTTTTTACCTAATCTTGGCACAATTGCAAGCGCTTCAATATTGTTTTGATTTATAGCATCAATTATTTCTTTAATATTAAGAAAGGAAATAATTGAAAAAGCAGTTTTTGCACCAACGCCGGAAACTGTTAAAAGATTTTTAAAAATCTGGTATTCATCTTTGCTGGAAAAACCATAAAGATTTAATGCGTCTTCTTTAACTTCTAAATAGGTATAAACATCAATTGAAGAATTTAAATTAAAAGATTTTAATAAGCGTGGTGAAAGATGCACCTGATAAAAAATACCGCCCGCAGTTTCAATAAGGCCGATATTGCCATCAATTTCTATCAGTTTACCCCTGATTCTTCCAATCATTTATTATCGAAATAACTGATAAGTCTATAACAAATAAATTTTTTGATTTTTAAATCCTTATTTACCTCTATTTATTTCTCTTTCAATTTCCCATAACCGGTTATATTTTGCTACTCTTTCACCTCTTGATGGAGCACCAAATTTAACCATTTCTGATTGTAAAGCTACGGCTAAATCGGCAATAAAATCATCATTGGTTTCGTTGGAACGATGAGAAATTATATAAGTTAAATTATTCTTTCTGGCAATATTTACAAAAAGAAAAGCTTCATAAAGAGTGCCGATTTCACTTAATTTAATGATTAAGGCAGAAGCGATATTTTTATTAATAATGGATAAAAGTCTTTCTTTATTTCCGGAAACCAAATCGTCTGCGGCCAAATAAATTTCTTTTGGTAAATTTGAATAAATATATTGCCAGTAAGAAAAATCATCAAAATAAGCGGGGTCTTCTAAAAGAAGAATTGGATAATTTTTTATTATAAGCTGGAGAAAAGAAAAAAATTCATCTTTTTTTAGTGGTTTAGGCCGATCTTTGATAATGAAATGATCGTTTTTATAAAAAAAAGATGCGGATAAGTCAATCGCAAAAAAAATATCAAAACCCAATGTTAATTTTCTTTGCATAGCGGTTTCCTTCAAAATTTCCAAAGCATCGATATTGGTTGACAAAATTGGAGTAAAGCCACCTTCCAATCCGCAAGAAGGAATAGCACCTTTATTAATAATTATTTTTCTTAAAGTATGATATAATTCCACACCAAGCTGCAAGCTTTGAGAAAAATTAAATCGTGAAGAAGGTATAACTTCAAACTCTTGAAAATCTAAAGAATTTTCCCCATGTTTTCCTCCACTTAATAAATTAAAAATTGGCGTGGGAATTTTTTTAATATCGATTTTTTCCTTAGTTAGTTCACGATATAATTTATTCAGGTATAAATAAAGAGGTAAATTGTTAGATTTGGCTCCCGCATTGGCTACTAATTGCGAAATAAGAAGAATTGTATTTGATCCTAGTTTACTTTTATTTTTTGTTCCGTCAGCGGTTATTAACCAATTATCAATAGCTAAACTTTTATCAACATTAACTCCTATTAGTTTTGGAGCAATAAGATTATTTATTAGATACACTGCACGGGAAACACCTTTGCCAAAAAAACGACTTTCATCTTCATCGCGTAAGCTATAAGCGCTGTATTTATCAATTGAACTTGATGAAGGAATTGAATTCGTTACCTCAATGCCGTTGTCACAGATTAACTTACCCGCTAATGTTGGCCAACCAAAGCTGTCAAGAATTTCGTAAGCAATAATTTGTTTAATTTTTGCCATAGGAAAATAAAATCAAAAACTTTAATCCAAATAAATTCCAAATCTAAACCTTAAATTAAAACTTTAAAATTTTGAACAATATCTAAATTCTAAATTTTAAATTATTTTTTTAAACTCTTTCGATTTATTTGATATTGATTAATTTATTTAATCGAATTATTTTGCCAATTTTAATCCGACTTAAACAATTTAAACTATTTTTTATATAATTTTTTTTCGATTTGGTAGACTAACTCTCTTGTTCTTTCAATGGCATCAATGTTAACTGATAAAGCAGAAATACCTGCTCCAACCAAGCTTTCTACAATTTGAGGATAATCAGAGGGAGCCTGTCCACAGATAGAAGAAGAAACACCATATCTTTTAGCCGTTTTTATAACATTAATCATAGTTTCAACCACCACCATGTTTCTTTCATCATAAAGATAAGAAACAGCATCATTATCACGATCTACTCCCAAAAGCATCATTGTTAAATCATTGCTACCAATGGAAATACCGTCAATCCCAATTTTAAGAAAATCCTCAATCATTAAGGCACAGGATGGGACCTCAACCATCAGATAAAGTTTAAATTCCGGATAATTTAAAAAACCGAAATCGGAAATTATTTCTTTGATTGCGATAAGCTCCCATGGAAGACGGACAAACGGAATCATCAAGTGTAAGTTGCGATACCCTTTTTCCCAAATATTGGCAATCGCTTTAAGTTCCAACAAAAAAACATCCTTGTGAATTAAGTAACGTGAGGCGCCACGAAAACCAAGCATTGGATTTTCTTCAACCGGTTCAAAATCTTTTCCACCCAAAAGATTTCGATATTCATTAGTTTTAAAATCAGTTGCGCGATAAATTACCGGCCGGGGCCTAAAACTATGGGTAAATTTTAAAAGATTATCCGATAATTTATTAATAAAAATTTTTTCTTTACCATCTTTTATTATCTTTTTAGGATGGATACCAATATTGGCAATCATAAATTCTGCTCGCAATAAACCAACGCCATCAACATCCATTTTTGCCACCTTTTCTGCTTCCTCAGGCTGTGCCAAATTGACATATATTTTGGTTAAAGTTTTAAATCTTTTTTCTAATGTTTTTTTTATCTGATTATTTTCCGGTAAAACTACTTTTCCAAGAAAAATCTCACCAGTTGCTCCATTAACAGTAATAATCTGATCATCTTTTAAAACTTTGGTTGCTTTTTCCGTTCCAACAACCGCAGGAATTCCTAATTCCCGTGAAACAATTGCTGCATGTGAGGTCCGACCACCTTTATCGGTAACAATTGCCGCCGCTTTTTTCATCGCCGGAACATAGTCAGGATTGGTTTGTGTTGCTACCAATATCTCATCTTTTTTTATTTTGCCGATTTCTTTTGGTGAATTTAAAATTCTTACCGGACCAAAGGCAATTCCCGGTGATGCCGGAGCACCAATCAGTATGGGAAAAGTATTTTTCTTAATTTCTAAATTTGGAATTTTTTTTACTCCCATTGTTGTTACCGGCCTTGATTGAACAATAAATACTTTTTCTTTTTCAATCGCCCACTCAATATCTTGGGGAAAATAATAATGTTTTTCGATATCTTTTACCAAAAGCGCCACTTTAATAATTTCCTCATCCGTAAGTTTTTGAAGATACCCCTCAGCTTTACTTAAATTAACTTCTTTATCGGATGCTCCGGATTTAATTAATTTAACTGTTTGACGTTTAATTTCCCTTTTCAAAATCTGCAATGTTTTTTTATCAACTTCATAATGATCCGGTGTAACTTTTCCGGAAACAATGTACTCACCTAAACCAAAAATAGCCTCAATAATAATTTTATTTTTATCATTATTAACTGGATCGATGGAAAAAGCAATTCCTGATTTTTCTGACTGAATCATTCGTTGAATCACCACGGCTAAACCAACTTTGAAATGGTCAAATTTTTTAGTCTGGCGATAAAAAATTGCCCGCTCGGTAAACAAAGACGCCCAGCAATCTTTTATCCGTTTTAGAAGATAGGTTTCTCCGGAAATATTCAAAAAGGTTTCTTGTTGACCCGCAAAAGATGCGTCAGGCAAATCCTCGGCAGTAGCCGAAGAGCGAACGGCAACCAAAGGCGGTCGATATAAATGATTAATTTTATGAACTGTCACATGCCAAAAATTTTTCGGCTTTTTTTCTTCTTTAATTTTCAAATTCTCATAGTAGTGAATAATTTTTTTTGTTATAGAATCGGGAATATGGCTTTTTTTTATTAATTCTTTGATATGGGCAGAAACCTGATGTAGCTCTACGGGATTTTCAACGTTGACATTGGATAAAAAATTTTTAATCTTTGGCATTAAATGATTAAAATTCAAAAATTCAAAGTATGCATTTGAAGTAATCACAAAGCCGTAAGGAATTGGGAAACCGTTCTGCGTCATTTCGCCTAAATTGGCTCCTTTTCCGCCAACCAATGAAATATCGTCTTTGTTTATTTCATCAAACCAAACAATTATTTTTTTTTGAGTCATATAAATTTAATATAACTGATTTTAAAAAAAGTATCAAGATTGAAATGCGAGTTGAAATCTCCAAAAACCTGTACTTTAGCTTCTTTCCAATTTTTGATTAATAACTTTTTATTTGTTCTCACTTATTACGGGAGCAGGCAATTTTTATAATTTTCCGGTTAATTAAGTGATTGAAAATAAAGTTGGGGATTTTTATTTTGACTTTTAACTTTTGACTTTCTATTATATTTATTATGTACGATTTAATTTCAATTGGAACTATCAGTATAGATTTATATTTTAAGGGAGAAAATTTTACTTTTAAGGAAAACCGATTTGCTTTAGCAGTTGGAGGAAAATATGTTGCTGATAAATTTTATTTAAAAATTGGGGGGGGAGGAGCCAATGTTGCTATTGGGGTGGCAAATCACGGTTTTAAAACGGCTGTTATTGGTAGAATTGGTAACAATCCATTTAAAAAAATAATTCTTGATTATTTAAAACTTCATCATGTATCAACTTCCCTGATTGATGAAGAAGATAATTACTATAATCTTTCAGCAATTTTATTAACCAAAAGCGGTGAAAGAACAATTATTCACTACTCAACTCCCCATCAACATCTTTTTTCTTCCGGTAATTCTCTTTTGGGATTAATAAAAACTAAAATTGTTTACTTGGGTAATTTACCCGATGTTTCTTTAAGCCAAAGAATTAAATTTTTAAAATTTTTAGGAAAACATAAAATAATCCGCGTTTTAAATTTAGGCGTCATTGATTGTCGAAAACCCAAAAAACAACTACAGGAAATATTTAAGGAAGTTGATATTTTAATTGTTAATGGCTATGAGTTTTCTGAAATAGTTAAAGCGCAACATAAAGATATTAATTTTCACGAAGACGTTATTTCTTGGTATATACCACCACTTTTTGAAAAAATTGTTGTTGTCACTGAGGGAGGAAAAGGGAGCTTTGCTTATTTTAAAGGAAAAGTTTTTTATCAGCGGGCATTAAAGCCGGCCCGAATCCAAGACACAACGGGTGCCGGAGATGCTTATTCAGCGGGGTTTATCAGTGGATTTTTAAAATCAAAAAATATTGAATTATCAATGAAAAAAGGAGCACTTTATGCCAGTCATATTTTAGCAAAGATTGGAGCTAATTAATAACTTACTTCCTTTTTGACAAGCCGGTTTTTGAGTCCCAATTTAAATAGGAAGATAAAAATTTTTATCAGTAATTTGCTTGATAAAATATATATGATAAAATTAATTTAATTTTTATATGTTGACAATTATTTGCGGTGAAGATACCATCAAGGCTCATAATTTTTTTTTACAAGAGAAAAAAAAATTTATTGATGAAAAATATGAGGTTTTCGAGGTTGACCCTTCTTCAATTGATGAAATTATTCGTTGGCAGTCAGAGAATCTTTCATTATTTGCCGCAAAAAAAGTTTTTTTTACCCGGAATCTTAATAAAAAAATTAATAAAAATAATAAAAAAATTTTGATGTTGATTGATAAGCTGGTAAATGATAAAAGAATTAATATTTTTGATTTTGAAGAAGGTATAGAAAAAAGAAATCTGAAAATTCAAAAAAATGCTTTAGTTAAGGAATTCAGGCCGGAAAGTTCAATTTTTAATTTTTTAGATAGTTTATACCCGGGAAATTTTAAAAAAACAATAAAAATCTTTAATAGTCTACCCAAAACTACGGCTTATGAACTAATTTCATTTATGCTTCAAAAAAGAATCCGTCAGCTTATTTTGATTAAAACTAATAATAAAATTGATGATCTTTCTTACTGGCAATTAAAAAAATTAACTTTTCAGGCTAAACTATGGACAAAAGAAGCTTTGATAAGATTTTATCAGGCTCTTTTTCAGCTTGAAATAAGAATAAAAACCGGTAATAACCCCTTTGATTTAAAAAAATCACTTGAACTGTTATTTGGTTATTTGTTATGATATTAAGCAATGATTAATCCTGATATTTTTAAATCCTATGATATTCGTGGTCTTTGGCCAAAAGATATCAATGAAAATAACATTGATTTAATAAGTAAAGCAATTGTAAGTTTTTTCATTAAAAAGCTTAAGAAAAAAAAATTAACTCTTGTTTTGGGTTATGATATGCGTTTTTCTTCACCAATAATTTTTGAAAGAATAAAAAATAATTTTTTATCATATGGTACAAAAATTTATAATTTAGGACTTGTCCCCACCCCCACCGTTTACTTTTCGATTTTCCGATTTAATGCCGATGTTGGAATTCAGGTTTCAGCTTCCCACAACCCCAAAGACTATAATGGAATTAAAATTGTTTATCGTGACGGCAAAAAATTAGTAAAAGTCGGAAAAAACACCGGTATGCCTGAAATCAAAAAGATCGTTTTAAGTAATGACTTTTTTGTCCCAAAAAGTGTTAATTTTGGTCAAATAACTGAGATTAAAGATGCAATTGACAAAGAAATTGATGACGCGATATCTGATTTAAAAATTAATAATTTAAGAAGAATAAGGGTAGTTACTGATCCGGCCAACGCCATGGGAATTTTGTATTTTGAAAAACTAAAAGACAGGATTCCGGTTGAAATTTTAATTATCAATAAAAAACTTGATGGGTCTTTTCCATCACATCAACCTGACCCCCTCCAATTCAATTTATGGAAAGATTTAAAAAAGGAGGTAGTCAAAAAAAATGCTGATTTGGGAATTATGATTGACGGCGATGCCGATCGGGTGTTTTTTGTTGACGAAAAAGGAAAAATTATTCCCGCTACTTTAACCACAGCTCTTATACTTCAAAAAATTTTAACTTTGAAAAAAAATGCTAAAGTTATTGTTGATATCCGTTATATTCTTAATGTCGCCAAACAAATAGAAAAATTAGGAGGTAATCTTAGTATCAGTCCGGTAGGACATGCGCTGATCACCCAACAGCTTAACGATGAAAACGCGATTTTTGCCGGTGAGTCTTCCGGTCATTATTATTTTGAAGAAATTGGCGGCGGCGAAAGTTCAATTCGGGTTATTCTTTTAATCCTTCAAATTCTATCTGAGAAAAAACAACCAATTTCTTTTTTATTAAAAAAGGTTAAAACGGCTGAAGAATCCGGGGAAATAAATTTCATAAGAGATCAATCAAATAATCCAAAAGATATCCTAAATAAAATCGCTTGTAAATTTAAAACTCAGGGAGAAATTTCTTGGTTGGACGGTCTTTCAATAAATTTTCCAAATTGGCGATTTAATATCCGCACTTCAAATACCGAACCGTTAATTCGACTAAATGTTGAGGGTTTTGATAAAAATTTAGTTAAGCGAAAAACTAATTATTTGATAAAAAAAATGCTTTCATTTGGCTTAAAGCAACACTAAAAAATGATATAATATTAATAAAACTTTATGGAAAAGACGCCAAATGAAACTGTAAATAACATTCTATTATCTAAATATACCCAAGCTTTAATTGAGACATTAAAATCAATAAAACCCCGTCAAAAACCTGATGAACTATCAAGGATTGAGGTTTCTCAAACTGTTTCTCTTTTTGCCCTAACCTATGAAAAAATGCGTAATGCAGTTGAATTTCGGGAAGATCATCTTATACTTAGAGCGGCAATTGAGCGGATCCTTAAACGTCGACTGGCTTTAAATCCTAAAGGCGAAGATGAAGCTGAAAATCTTTTACGTGAACTTCTTTGGGCAAGATACTTTGATAATGGCAGTTTGGGAAAAAATAATATTGAAGAAATTCAAAAAATAATTAATGTTTACTTAAAAATTCGTAAAAAACTTATTGTTGGTCGTCCCGGTAAATATCAGGTTTATTTAAATGATTTTATTTTTGATTTATTAACTTCTGAGATTGAAGAAACCTTGACTTTAGAAAAATCACAAAAAAAAGCTACCCAGACTTTCTATATTTATCAAGTTTTACGAAAAAAAATAAAAATCGAGGAGTTGACCGAACTACAGAAAGATGCTATTTTTTTGGCGGCTTTGGAAAAAATCTATCGAAAAAGCGACCGCGCTCATCAACGTTACCATCTTTTAACAATCTTCTATCAACCATTAAGTTCTTATTCTGATCACGAATTGGAAAAACTGATTCCAAAACTGCCGGAAATTTTTAGCAAAATTGACTCTTTTATCAACAGTCCCTACATCGATGTTGTTTCAAAATTCATTAAAAAAAACTTACCGCCCTTTTTAATCTTATTTGAAGTCTTGGATAAGAAATTAAATGAAGCTGAGGTTATTTTTAGTAATTTTGATAGATTAAAAACAGAGGTCGATTATATTTGTCGCGAAAAATACCAGCAATTATCAATAAAAGTTCGAAATTTAGCCTTTCGGGCTTTTATTTATATTTTTTTAACAAAAATGCTTTTTGCTTTAATTTTAGAATTTCCGTTATCAAAATATATCTATGGATTTGTTGATTTTCACTCAATTATTATAAATACATTATTTCCGCCAATTTTGATGGCTTTAATTGTTTTATCTTTTAAAATTCCCGATGAAGAAAACACGAAAAGAATTTTTTTAAGATTGGTTGAGATTATAAATAAAGATCAAAGTTTTGAAAAAGAGATAAATTTATTTACTAAAAAAACCAAAATAAAAAAACCAATTTTAATCTTCGGTTTTACCATCTTTTATTCGCTTACTTTCATCATTACCTTCAGTTTAATTTATGAAGTTTTGACTCAGTTAAATTTTAATCTGATTAGCCAAGCAATTTTTATTTTTTTTGTTTCGGTTGTCACCTTTTTTTCATATAGAATTAAACAGTCCGTCAATGAAATAAAACTTTCTGAAAAAGAAAGTGTTTTCAGCCCATTAATTGATTTTTTCTTTATGCCGATTTTGTCTTTGGGAAAATTCTTTAGTCAAGAAATTGCAAGACTTAATTTTTTTATCTTTATTTTTGATTTTATTATTGAATCACCATTCAAGTTAATTTTTGAGATAGTTGAGGAATGGATTAGTTTTGTAAAAAAAAGAAAAGAAGAAATTATTTAAAAATACGATTAAAAATAAATTGGGAAATTACTGAACAGATCGAGCTGATTGTAGCTCCTGCGATAAAGAATACTGAGTTCCTTTCTTTTTCGATAAAGCCAAAAATAAAGAACCGCGTTTTTTCCTGCGAGAAATCATCGCAGAAAGCCAAGTTTTAGACTCGCTGATTTTCTGTCTAAGGCTTTGAAGGATTCTAAGAACAATTTCTAAAAATCGGATGTGATAGACACCCGGTTTTTCCGGAAGTGGTTCAAGAGTAATATTTTCAATATCAGAAACTTGGGTTAATAATGATTTATCATTTTTTTTAATTAATTCAACCTCTTTTCTTATTTGTTCCACAAGCTCTTTGATCTGTTTCCTTACAAGTTCTTTTTCATAATATTCCTGATATGAAAACAGTGAAAATTCTTTTCTTATTTGTGGTTGAGATTTCTTATCTAAATCATTGATTTTCTTTTCGATGGGAAAAAAATCATCGAAATCAAAAGGATTAGAATTACCAACAATCTCAGCCGGATTTTTATAAGGAAACTTATTTTTGGTTTTTGAGTTTTGGTTATTATTTATCTGGCTCATTTCTTAATTTTACTATAAGCTAATAAGATAATCAAGGGTTTTTTGTTTTCTTAGAATCGAAGCATAAAAATAACTGTTGTTTTGAGCCATCTTTCTATCATCTTCGTTTTTTAAATTAGAGAATATTTTTTCTAATTCAGAGTTTTCAACCGTAATATTTTCTTTATCGGCGATGGCTAAAAGAATAAGTTCTAATTTATAGGCATCCTCAATTTCTTTTCGATATTGGGTTTTTAACTGATCAATAGTTAAATTTTTTGATTTTAAATAGGCTTCAACGGTTAAACCAATTTTTTTAATTTCATCAAAAAGATTAACCAATCTTTGATTTAACTCTTCTTCAATTATTAAATCAGAGATATCACAGCTGATATTTTTTAAAAGCGCCTCTAAAATTTCATTTAAAAGTTTTTGTTTTTTTATCTCTTTTTCTTTTTCATCGATTTTTTGTTCTTTTCCGGGAAGCCAGATTTCATCTTTTTTATGATCGGCTTTAATCTCTTTTATTATTTCTTTAAAATTTTTTAGATCAATAACCGGCTTTTGGGCAATAATAATTTTTATTTGCCAATCTTCATTTTCTTTAGCGTTAATAAGCTCAACTTTTGGTGCGGTTATTGGATTTATATCTTCTTTTTTTACTATTTCATTATAAATTTTAGGAAGAAGATCATTAATTAATTTTTCATAAACTTCTTGTTTTTTAATATTTTTTTCAGCGATGTTTTTAGGAACAGTGCCTTTTCTAAATCCCGGAATAACTAAGTTTTTTTGAAGGATAGAAAAAATTTTTTGATAGTTTTGGTTTATTTCATCTTTTGAAATTGTAACTAAAATCTCAATCGTGTTTTTTGGTAGGAGGTTTTTTTTATAAGTATACATATCTTTATAATTTTACTTCATTTTTTTCAAAATACAACCGAAGATTCTTTTCTTCTTCTTCAAACTGATTGATAAAAAACTTGATTCTTACCGCCCAATTTGGACTTTGTGAATATAAAGAGCCAATTGATTCAATAGTTGTTAATCCTTTATTAAAATAACTATATTTTAATCCAAATGCTACTTTATCAATTGCTTCATTCCAGTCTTTAAAAATAATATGACCACCGCCCCAACCAAAAGGATTATAGGAATCAGGAAAAATGTAATGGCCAAAAGTTGATTCTAAACCAGAAATCGCAGGTAATAGATAGCAATCAATCTGATAAGTAAGACAGGCGTCTATAAAAGAATCAACATTATTTACAAGCGGAGAATTATATTTGGATAAAACATTTTTTATCGCGTATTTTTTATAGAATAGTAATTTATTATCAACTTCTAATATTATTTTATAAGATATTATAGCTGACTGTCCGGCTTCAATACTTTTTTCTTCGGCAGAAACAACTAATTTAGAAAAAATTAACAATATTATAGTAAATATAAAAAATATATTTTTCATAAAAAAAATCCTAAAGCTTTTAAGAAAAATCTTAAAAACCTTAGGATCTACATAATATTATAGCATAAAATTATAGGATTTCAAGATTGAATAAAATATAAACAGATAAAATGATCTATTTGACAATAATTAGAATCAGCTTATAAAAAATGAAAGAAAAATTTATTGTAAATAACAATAAGCTAAACCGCATGCAATAGCGTCTGTTTCATCATCTTGTTTTTTCAAGGGGATTTTTTCCGTTAAAAACAACATTTTTTGAATTGCGTTTTTATCAGCAAAACCGTAACCAGTAATTGCCTGTTTAATTTGTAATGGGGTAATAAATTTAATTTTGATATTGTGCTGAGCCGCTAAAAGAATAATAACACCTTGGGCTTGACTAACCTGAATAACTGTTTTTTTATTTTTTAAAAAAAATATTTGTTCCATCACTATTAATTCCGGATGATAGATTTTAATCAATGAAGAAAGTTTTGTATAAATAAAGAATAGCCTTTTTTCAATTTGCTGATGAGGATTCGATTTGATTAAACCGGAAATCAAAAATTTATATTCTTTAAATGGTTTATTTTTAAAATCAAAAAAAGCGTAGCCCAGTTTATCAAAACCGGGATCGAGAGCAAAAATAATCATTGAAAATTAAACTAACAAAAATGATGGGAGAGATCGCCATTAGTACGCTTCGGCATACACCTTGCGCCTATCAATCCGCTGATCTTGCGGAAGGCTAAAAATGGATTCCTAATCTTGGGGTCTGCTTCACACTTGAGATGCTTTCAGTGTTTATCAGATAGCAATATAGCTACCCGGCAATGCGACAAACAACCGGTACACCAGGGATTGCCACCTTAAGGTCCTCTCGTACTGTCAAGGTGCCCCCTCAAGAATCCACGCGCTTGCACAGGATAGAGTCCGAACTGTCTCACGACGTTCTGAACCCAGCTCGCGTACCGTTTTAACGGGCGAACAGCCCGACCCTTGGGACCGACTTCAGCCCCAGGATACGGTGAGCCGAC
>Ga0197142_1001620_pt1 | contig 20424 bp, 18 predicted proteins | sample GBS60_MetaG_FD_148614 | JGI IMG/M metagenome (GOLD analysis project Ga0197142, IMG submission 148614) | Sediment microbial communities from Great Boiling Springs, Gerlach, Nevada, United States - GBS 60_MetaG | ecosystem: Environmental > Aquatic > Thermal springs > Hot (42-90C) > Sediment... | reverse complement strand
CTTTGATTTGTTTTCCGAAGCAAATCGTTCCACCTTGATAAAGGTGAAACTAACCGACTGCTTGCGGATTGTGATTAAACCATTTTCAACTTCTGCGTTGAAGAGGACATCGGGAGCTGGCTTGCCGAACTGGTCGGCAATTTGCCCCTTGTTCTCGATAAACTCAACCCCAGCGCTTCGAACTGCACGAAATTTTGTTGGCTCGGAAAAAGCAGACTGCGAAAGCAGGAAAGAAAAGAATAAAGTAATAAGAAAAGAGTAAGGTTTAAACATTTTTAACTCCTTACAATAGAACAAGTTGAATATGCAATTTAAGAAAAAAACAAGAAAAAAAACAAGCAAAAAAAAATTTTTTCCCTCCTATCCTAATAAGATAAATTAAAACATCCCCGAAACCGGCATTCATCCAAATACAAAAGCAATCGGAGATTTTGTAGAGATAATATATGGCATATTAAAAAAATATCCGATAGTAAACCACCAAAAGATGCTGGATAACAAATTTGTTTAGTTTGAGCTGTTTTTGTTTAAACACCTTACTTGCTGTATTTGAACATATCTCTTCGAGGGGAGCGGAGAATGTAATCCCAAAAATATTGGGCTCCAAGTTTGTGGGAGGGCAACGGAACTCGCTCGATAAACTCTTCGATCGTAAGCCAAGCAAATTCTGTATGTTCAGCCGAAATATTGATTTTTTCTTGATAATCGACTAATACCCCAAAAACGGGAATGGCATTTATTGAATTTAGGTAGGGATCGAAAAATGTCCCTACAAATGGAATTGTCCAAATTTCTTTTGGCTTTAACCCTGTCTCTTCCTCCACTTCACGGAGAGCGCATTCCACTGCTGTTTCGCCCGACTCTATCGTTCCCGTTACAGCCTGCCAAAGTCCGGGATAAACTGGGTTGCTCAGATTTCGCTTTAAAGCAAGAAACAACATTTGCCCTGTCGATGGATGTTCGCATACAATATGCACTTGTATTGTGTTAGCTTCAAAATTTATCATTTTATAAACCTTCCAACAAATTGCAATAATTTCATCTTATCAATAGCCCAGTTATACTTGCTTCTGGAAATTTCCCAGGCATTTTGGCTCATAGCTTCCCAGTCGTAGTCATAAATTTCATCGAAAAAGCGTCGAAGTGCGTTCTCTTCGATGTTCATAGATAATCCACATTTAGCCTCTTCGACTATTCTTTTCAATGGAACTGCATCGGAAACAAGCAAAGGTATGCCAAAAGCCATAAAATCGAACACTTTGTTGTGAATTGTGTAATTATTAAATTCATTTGGTGGGTAGGGAACCACCCCAATGTCGACATCTTTCAAAATTTTAGATAAATCTTTAAAATTGTATTTACCAAAAAACTTAACATTTGTAGCATTATTTTTTTTTGCTATTTGCTTTAAATCTGGCAAGCAATCCCCATCGCCGACAACCCAGAATTCAAAGCCACAGTCTTTGCCTGAGTACTTTATAAACAGTTCAAGAAATTTTGAAATTGGTTTTTCGCTTGTATGGTAGCCATGATGTTCAAAAATTTTGGGTAGATGCTTTGGTTTCCTTTCAATATCTGGGAAAAGCTTCAAATCTGGGGTATTGTGAACAACCTCGATGTTTTCGCGTTGAAAATTATAAAGCTGAACGAGGCGATTTTTCTGTTCGTCGCAAACAGTAATTATAGCGTCGGCAAGAGAAACATTGTGTCGCTCCCATTTATCTGGCAATCTAAGATTGTGCGAAAGAAAGCGATAGAAGGGATTCTGATTGTACTTTTTCCACAATCGAATAGCAGCCGGGTAATGTTCAGCCAGATCAATAACAATAGGGACTTTTTTGCTTTGTAAAGCTTTTTGGGCGCAAGAGACAAGGAAAAACTCACGAACAATTACAAGGTCGGGTTTGTATTCATTGAAAACCGCTTTCAAAGCAACAGTCCAAATAGGATTATCGGGGAAAGGCATCGTAATCAAAGGTGGGATTTTATATCCAACCCTATGAACGTTTAAGCCATCGATAGACTGGGTTTGTTTTTCGTTGGGTCGCCAGCGAGCAATAATTAAAACATCATTTCCAGCGAATTGAAGAGAACGACAAATTTTTTCTAATCTGCCATCCCAGGGATAACCACCTTTGAAAATATAAGCAATACGAGCCACAGGATTAAAAAAGGTATTTCAAAACAACAAAGCCACCAACAAGAAGGAGCAAAAAAGCAAAGGTCAATTTTTCGAAATATTTATCTATGAAGCTTTTCACCGGGGGACCGAAGAAATAGAACAAAGCACCAACAAGGAAAAATCTCAAACCTCTACCAAAAAAAGAAATTATCAAAAAAGGAATAAACGGCTGGTTGGTCGCCCCAGCGGCAATTGTAGCTACCTTGTATGGAATTGGCGTAAAAGCAGCCCCGGCAAGGAACCAGTATCCAATTTCGCTCTGGAAAGCAGTAACAACTTTTGCCCATTCATCGTGGAAGTGATAAAAATTGATGATTTTAATTCCAATTAGTTCCATCAAAAAGTATCCAATAAAATAACCAAAAACTCCGCCAAAAGCCGAACCCAGTGAACACCATAAAGCGGCAGCAAACGAGCGTTTTGGATAGGCAATTCCAATAGCTATGAGTAAAACATCGGGTGGGATAGGAAAGAAAGAAGCTTCGGCAAAAGCAAAGGCAAACAAAGCCCACAGCGCATAGCGTGTGTGTGCAAAACTTTCTACCCAGCGAATTGCCTTTCGAAGCCAATTATTAATCGCTTTAATCATAATTCCTTCCAAACCCCCATCCGATAAAACTTTTCTTTTCGCTTACGTACAAGTTCATCGGGCTCAATACTCAACAGACCATCGAGTTCTTCGGTTAGAATTTCTTTCATAATATTAAACATAGCACGATGATCCTTATGAGCACCTCCGAGAGGTTCAGGAACAATTCTATCGATAACACCCTGCTCTAATAAATCCTTTGCCGTCAATTTCAACGCCTCGGCGGCTTGTTCTTTGTAGTCCCAGCTACGCCAAAGTATACTTGAGCAGGACTCGGGGGATATAACACTATACCAAGCATTTTCGAGCATCAGAATTCGGTCGCCAACACCTATACCGATGGCACCACCGCTGGCACCTTCGCCAATCACAACGACAATGATTGGAACACGAAGTTTAGCCATAAGGAACAAATTTCGGGCAATGGCTTCGGCTTGTCCGCGCTCTTCCGCTTCCATACCAGGGAAAGCCCCAGGGGTATCGAGAAAAGTTATAATCGGTTTTCTGAATTTTTCTGCAAGTAGAAATAATCGATGTGCTTTGCGATAACCTTCGGGATTTGGCATCCCAAAATTTCTGTAAAGATTACTTTTCGTATCTCGACCTTTTTGATGTCCTACCACAAGTACCGACCTGCCATTGAACCTTGCAATACCTCCGACGATAGCGGGGTCGTCTCGTACACATCGGTCGCCGTGGAGTTCAACAAAATCGGTGAAAATGTTGTTAATGTAATCAAGCGTTAGAGGTCTTTCTGGATGGCGTGCAATCTGCACTCTCTGCCATCGAGTTAATTGGCTATAGATTTGAACCTTCAATTCCTCGATTTTTGCCTGCAAAGCAACAATCTCGTCGTCGATATTAATAACTTCACTCATCGATTTCATCTCTTCGATCTTCTGTTCCAATTCGTATATCGGTTTCTCGAAATCAAGAAGATATTTAGACGATGCTTTTCCCATCGTTGCCCTTTTTATATTTTAACAAAACTTCTAAATCGAGAAGTGGAGAATAACCTTTGATGTAAAATTGGTTCAGTTTCTCTTTTGTCCTCGGAGTAATGAAAGCCCCTTTGTTTGCTTCGGAAATAGTAACCAATGGTTCCTTATCGTAAAAATCCCGGAATTCTTTGTCTAAGCCAACAAAAGTCATTTTCCCTACCAAAATCTTCAAAAAATTAACAATTTTTCTTTTCCCTTTATCAAAAAACAAAAATAAGAAGGGAAGCCCAATTGTAAAAAACCAGAGAAGCAGGGCAAGGTCGAAAATTCGTTTAAAAAAACGATGTCGAAACCTTGTAAGGTTATATTTTTCCCAAGCAGGATTTGCATCAGTTAACTCTCGAATAATTTCCGAAGCGAGGTAATCCTCGTAAACTTGTGCATAGTATAATCTAACATTTGTTGGGTAGGCATTTTGCAAGATTTTTAACAATTCTATTCGGGAAATTCCTTGGTCGGTAACGATTATCTCGGTAATCTGGTTCGACTTAATTGCCACAGGCAATTCTTTGTAATGGCAAATAATGGGGATAGAATGCTGGATTTTTCTATTTTCGGTTGTTATTAGACCAACCACCTGTGCATTTGAATTTTGATTTTTTTCGAGTTCATTAATTATTGCCCGGGTAATCTCGTTATCGCCCAAAAAAGCTATTCGCTTTGGGGCAAGAGAACCTTTAATCTTGTTCTTTAAATTATAAATAATCCTTGTAACATTAAAAAAAATCAGCGTAAACCCAATAGTTAACAACAGAACTCCACGACTGAACGCATACTCTTTGAAAAAATAAGTTAACGACGATAGAATAAAGAAAGAAATTAGCAAGCCAAAAGAAACCCGCCAAACGCTATGTTCAAATTCAAAATATTCACCAACAATTATCATTGAAAACAGTATAACCAACGATAAAGCAAGGAAAACTGTAGGATATGCATAATCGGGGAAACTAAAAACCGAACCAAAACGAAGCCAACTTGCAATCGCCAGGGAGAGATTGGCAAAAATCAAATCAACAATTATAAACAAAATTTCTGTCCGAAACTTTATGAGTCTCGAAATTAACTGCCGTAGGATTATGCCAAAACGAATAAAGGAAGCAAACCAACGGGAGCCAGAAAAATGTTTTCGCGTAAAAATTTCCATAGATTTAAAAAAAAAGAAAGTCTCGTCGATAGTGCTCCGACGTGTACTTTGCCCCTTGTAATGGATTATTGATGTAGTTGGAACATAAGCTATCTTCCAGCCTAATTTTTGTGCACGATAACAGAAATCTATATCCTCGCCATACATAAAGAAGTCGACGTCAAAACCACGCAAGGCTTCGTAAACTTTACGGCGAACAAACATAAAAGAGCCGCTGATTGCATCGACATATGCAATTTGGTCTGGATCTAAATAAGTCAGATTATATCTCCCAAAAAGTTTGCTTTTGGGGAAAAGCGATTGCAAACCAAATAGCTTAGTAAAAGCAACCCAGGGCGTTGGGAATCCCCTTCGGCAGGCAAGCTGCAAACTCCCGTTTGAGTTCAACACTTTGCACCCAGCAATTCCAACATCGGGATTTTGCTCCATAAAGTCGAACATCACCTGAAGGGTGTTCTCCTGCAAAATTGTATCTGGATTCAACAAAAGAAGATATTCACCTTGCGATTTAGAATATCCAATGTTGTTAGCATAACCAAAGCCTTTGTTTTCGAATAATCGGACCACTTTGACTTGGGGGAAAAATCTTTCGAGAAACTCCACCGAGCCATCGCTCGAATTGTTATCGACCACAATTATTTCGTAATCGAAGTTAACGTTCGACTTGTTAATGGAAACCAGACACTGCGAAAGGAAATCTTTTACATTGTAATTAACAATAAGAATGGATAGTTTTATCGGGTTCGACATTGGCGTTCAAAGGCATTTAAAAATTTTGCAAAATTTCAATTTCCAAACCAGGAACACTGCTTCGAAAATAATCTTTTTATTCATCTTGGAAACACCATTTCTTCTATCGATAAAGATGATGGGTATTTCCTTAATCCTGAAGCCTTTTGCCCAAAAACGAAAATTCATTTCAATTTGGAAGCCATATCCATTAGTTTTGACCTTGTTTAAATCGATTTGTTTAAGAGCTTCGGCGCGAAAGCATTTGTAACCGCCTGTGGCATCTCGAACGGGCATTCCCGTTATAATTCGAGTATACAGATTAGCAAAATAACTCAAAACCAGGCGTCGAAGGGGCCAGTTTACTACATTTACACCCGTAAGATAACGCGAACCAATAACCAAATCGGCATCTTTTAATGCTTCGAGGAAACGGGGAATATCTTCGGGATTATGCGAAAAATCGGCATCCATCTCGAAAATTGCCTCAAATCCATTTGCAAGCGCATATTTAAATCCCTCGATATAGGCAGTTCCAAGACCCAACTTGCCCGCCCGCTGAATTAAATGGACTCTTACATCTTTTTCGGTTATTTTCTTAACAATCTCAGCAGTACCATCGGGGGAATTGTCGTCTACAACAAGTACATTCAAACTGTTGTCGACCGATAAAATCTTTTCGATAAGACTTTCGATATTATCTGCTTCATTGTAAGTTGGAACAATCACGATTGCTTTCATACAAAAATCAAGAAATTTTCAAAAACCTACGAATATCCGATGCAGTACCCATTTTCAGAACTTCCTTTGCCTTTTTGCGCGCTTCTTTGAAAACAATTTCCGAAATCCACTTCTTTACTTGCAAAAAGTTGGGAGCCGAAACGCTTATCGAATCAAATTCTAATCCTATCAACAAAGCCGTAGCCGATGGGTGCGAAGCAAGTTCACCACAAATTCCCACCTTCACTTTCCTTTTCTTGGCATCATCAGTAGCCATCTTTAATAATCTTAAAACCGATGGATGGAACGGTTCAAAATACATACTAACAAAATTGTTGTCCCTGTCGGCAACAACAGTATACTGAGTCAGGTCGTTTGTTCCAAAGCTAATAAAATCAACATAAGGAGCAATCAAATCAACAATCAATGCAGCAGCAGGAGTTTCAATCATCACGCCAAATTCAATCCCTTTGTGATACTCAATTCCTTTCTCGTCCAATTCTTTCTTACATTCTTCAATAAGTTCCAAACTTTTTTGAATTTCACTCAAAGTTGAAATCATCGGCAACATTATTTTTACATTGCCGTGAACCGAGGCTCTCAAAAATGCCTTAATCTGCGCTTTGAAAAATTCTGGCTTGCCAAGCAACAACCTTATCCCACGAAAGCCGAGCATCGGATTACTTTCGGAGAGATTGAAGAAATTAGGGAACTTGTCGGCACCAATATCAAACGCACGGAAAATCACAGGTTTAGGAAACAACCTCGTTGCAACCTCGTCGTAGATTTGATACTGATAATCCTCGGTGTCCAAAAGATTACTATTATTCCAGATATTATTTAAAGGCACCAGATGCTCAGTTCGAACAAGTCCCAAACCGTCGGAATGGTAAATCACAGGGTTTTCCAGTTCTTCCCTTGTATTTAGATTTATTTGTAACTCCAGACTCCTGCCATCTTTAGTTCGTGTCGGTAAATTAATCAGTTCGCCAAGAGATTTCTTAAACTCATTCTCTTTTTCAACTTTAATCCTAAAATTTGAAAGGGCTTGCTCAAGCGGATTTACAACTATAATTCCTTTATATCCATCAATAATAATTTCATCGCCGTTCGAGATTAATTCCGTGGCATTGCTAACGCCGATGACCTCGGGAATACCAAAAGAGCGAGCAAGAATTGAAGTATGTGTTGTTATACCACCAACCTCGGTGATAATTCCAGTTATTTGTTTGTTTCGAAAAAAAACTACCTGGTCGGGCGAAAGACTATTGGCTACAATTATAGCTTGCTCGGGTATAAAAGTAAATAATTTTTTTGTTTGCAAAAGTTCAATGATTTGATTTTTAATTTGCTCGATTTCGTAAGCCCTTTCTCGCAGAATTTTATTTTTTATACTTAAAATTGAATTTTTGTATTTGTTAAAGACAATCTCAACTGCACTTTCTGCCGAGAAGCCTTTTTCGATGGTTTCTTTAATTTCATCCCAAAGGAATGGGTCCTGGAGAATAGAACGAACAGAATTTAAAACAGAAACTGCTGGGTTCTTTTCTTTTCCAATAAGTGAAAGATAACTATCCAGTTGGCTTTCATATTCGCTTATAGTTTTAGCAAAACGCTCAAATTCTTCTTTGGGATTTTGGATTAAATCACTTTTTTTTGAATTAAAAATCGCTTTTTTTATAACAAAAGCTTTACCATAAGAATATCCAACAGAGGCAGGAATTCCGTATAAAACTAATTGTCCCTTATCGTTGTCAGAGTTAAAATCCATCAGAAATCGAAAAGGTAAAACTAAATTTCATTAAAGCCTTTATTGAACAAATCAACGATAGCATCGAGAGCCTCCTCTTCGTCGTATCCTTCGGCAATAATTTTTACTTTTGTTCCCTGAACAGCAGGTAATGTCATCAAACCAATAATGCTTTTAGCATTTACAGAATAGCCATCGACTTCCAAAAAAATTTTGGATTTATATCGAGAGGCTACCTTGACAACCTCGGCAGCCGGTCTCGTATGCATTCCCGCAGGGTTGATAACCTCGACTTCTTTTACCACCATCTTTGCAACTTTAGAGACTGCAAAATTAGCAAATTTTTATGAATAAATTATATAGAGCAAGCCAAGAAACAAATTAATCAAATGAAATAAAAAATTTAGGATACTTTTAAGGGTCAATGAAGAAAGGTAAAACCTATTTTCAAAGTTTTTTCTTTATCATTTCCATTAGATTAATCGGATCTGACAATACTTGAACACCCTGGGGAGTCTTCCCTGTTTCAAAAATTGTTTGCCAATAATAATGGTTTTGCTTTCCACCAAAGATGGTATTGGACAATTCTTTGTTTTTCCAAATCGGAAGTTCTTTAAAATTCTTAACAAATGTCCTAATACTTTCCCACAATTGTGGCGGAAATTTATATTGAAACAATTTTTTTTCATCAATTGGTTTACCTTGCATAATAAAGAAATTTTTAATTATTTGTTGAATATACTTTAACCAATTATACATAATCTCTTCCTTGCTTACTCTATAAGCTACCAAATGGGATAATGGTATGTTTTCACCACTTTGTATTCTATTTTCAATTCGATATGTTCCTAATTCGGGGTCAAATTTTCCAATGAATATCTCATCGGCAATTATATTCATTAATTCCAAAATCTGTGTTTTTTCTAATTCTCTGGGATTTTCTCCCTCTTCCAACTTGTAATTCAAAGGGGTAGTTAAAACCTCCTGATAAATAAAGAAAGAATAAAATGTTTTTTCCACAGTACTATATGAAATAGGTTTCTCATTAGATCTGCCCCCAAAATCGATAAAATCTTTTAGCTTATTATCTTGATTATGAGTTATACTATCTCTTACTGCATCAAGAATATATCTCTTCATCTCTTTTGATTCACCTTTGAAATAAGTGACTAAATCCTTTTCAGAAAAACTAAAGTCATCAGCGGACAGATAATGATCCTTTTGGAATTGTTCAACTCGGTCAATGTATAATGAATTCCCCAAATGGCGTTGCACGGATTTATCGAAAGCCACTTGTCTTAGTGTTGTTCCTGCATTGGTATTTGCAGTCAACAGCATATCAAGGTCAGGATTTACAAATATCCTTACAGGTAGCTCTTTCACACCTAATAGAATTTGGGCAGCTGCTTTGTGTTGGCCATCAAATACTTTGACTTTTTTTTCTTTTATGGTGTCAATCCAAGCAAGGGAAATGTGTAATTGAGGTCTCTTTCTATAGAATTCTTTAACTAACTTACCAAGGTTGATTCCAAGTGGTCTTGGATTTATTCTATCGTCATGGAAAATATATTCAATTGGCAAAACAGTAAAAAAATATTCAAAACCACTAAGCGGATCTTTATACAAATATGTTTTATAAATTTTGCTGTCCAATTCATTAAACGAATATTCCACGCTATTATTAGAAATTTTCAAGCTCAACTGATATTTCCCCCCTCCATATTCTTCAAGTAAATCACTTAAGTTTATAGATCTACCATTGCTAGCAGTTTTTTCTTTTAACCTATCAAATCTCTTCAAAATTCTTGCTACATAAAGATCGGAGTCCTGTTTTGACCTATTACAAGTGTTGTGAGTTAATGCAAAATTACTTTCATCGTCTTTCCCCCCACTTGCCAAAGGTACAATATGATCGATATCAACTGCGTCTTTTTGTAAATCGAGGTCAATAGGTTCTTCACAAATAAAGCACTTTCCATTTTGAATCCTATGCATCTTTTTCTTTAATTCTTCACGTTCTAAATAGTTAAGTTTACTTAAATAAAGTGATCCCATATATTCACCAAGCTTAAAATATCATTTAACCTACAAATTTATTAAAAAAAAATAAAAATTTCAAAATTAATTCAACTGGTCCTACACTAACTCTTCTAAGATTTGGAAAACCATATCGATTCTGCCAAATGGGGAAGAGATTTGAACACCATTTATTCTGTCGCGTATTTCTTGCAGAATTTCACGAGCAATTTTAATTCCCTCTTCAAGGCTTTTCTCTTTGGAATCTACAACTTTTCTCATCCTATCCATAATTTGTTCGGGAATAGAAACTCCAGGAACTTCGTTGTTCAGAAATTCTGCATTTCTTAATGAAGTCAATGGCCATATCCCTGCTATAACTGGCAATCTGTAGTGGTCAATCTTTCTTAAAAACTCTTTAAATTTTTCCACATCAAAAATTGGCTGTGTAACGATAAATTCCGCTCCTGCATCTACTTTCCAATATAACCGCCGAAGCTCCTCTTCTAAATTAAAAGCAACAGGATTCGCACCAACTCCAATGAAGAATCCTGTCGGCTCGCCAATTGGGTATCCTGCTATGTCCAAACCATTATTCAATCGATTTAGAATATTCACTAAACCAATTGAATCGACATCGAATACACCGGTTGCATCGGGATAAGTTCCCAGTTTTGGTGGGTCGCCCGTGATTGCAAGTATGTTCTTAATACCAAGAGCATATGCCCCAAGCAAATCCGATTGTATTCCAATAACATTTCTGTCGCGGCAAACAAAGTGCAGAACGGTCTCTATTCCAACTTCTCGTTGAATTTTCACTGCAAGTGCCAACGCACTCATACGGGCGCTTGCTCTTGGTCCGTCGGGTATATTTATAACATCAATTCCATTGTAGAAAAGCTCTTTCGCCTTTTGCAGCTCCCTCGTTGCATCGACACCACGAGGGGATAGCAATTCAACAAACTTCACAAACTTACCATCGCATAGCCTTCTTGCCAGTCGAGACTTATCCCTTTTTTCAATCGGCTTTACTCGGTGTTCTTCTTTTATTTCCAGCTTCTCTACCTTTTGCAATTTTATTTTGGGTCTCAAAGCCGATATTGCCGAAGCCATCCTTTTAATATGTTCGGGTCCAGTTCCACAACAACCCCCAATAACATTGGCGCCTGCTTGTATCAACAGTTTTGTATATTCTGCGAAATATTCGGGGGATGCCAAATATATATTCCTTCCATCTACGTTTTTAGGCTTACCCGCATTTGGCATTATAGAAATAGGCAAACTTGTCAGGTTTCTTACTGCTTCTATCCAGCTCAACATAACCTGGGGCCCAACGGTGCAATTCACACCAATAACATCTGCCCCAAGCGATTCAAGCTCTTCGATGGTTGTTTCCGGGTCGGTTCCTGTTAAAGTATTTCCATCTTCATCTATTGTAATTTGTGCAATTATTGGCTTATTTGTTATTTTTTTGGCTGCAATTACTGCTTGACGAAGTTCATCTATATTAATAAAAGTTTCGAATATCAACAAATCAACCCCTCCATCGAGCAAAGGTTTTATAATTTCACCGAAGTACTCCTGGGCTTCTTCGCGAGCTATCGGGCCTAAAGGTTCTATTTGCACTCCCAATGGACCAACCGAGCCTGCTACTAAAATTGTATCTCCGGCAACTTCTCGGGCTAACTCTGCCCCTTTTCTTATGATTTCGTATAGTTTATCTTGTAGATTGAATCTTTTTAATTTAAACCTATTTGCACCAAATGTATTGGTTTCGATAACTTCGGCACCAGCATTAATATAATCTCTATGGATTTGTTTTACCAGTTCCGATTGAACAATGTTTGTTTCCTCAAAACAACGATTTATGTATATGCCTCGCCTATACAATTCTGTCCCCATTCCCCCATCGAACAACACTACTTTCTTTTTAAGCTTCTCAACTATACTTTCCATATTTTTTCTCTATCAAATTTTTTTTGTTAAAAAATTGTGGAAAACTAACCTATCTTTTGTTTATATTTTCTGAATTTTTGTTAAAATTTTTTTTAAAAATCTACTTTGGAACAAAAATACTCCAAAAAATTCAGATGTTTTACACATTCCTGATTAGAAATACTTTTTTTATAAACTTCAAAATTTTAAGAGATTACGAGCAAATATATCTACATTTTCCACATTTCCACATAGCTTACGATAATTATTTAAGAATAGAAGAAAAAATTTTATCAAAATCTTTTATCAACTCTTTATATTCACTTGTCAATTTGGTCCCAGCAGTAGCAAGATGATTTTTACCACCACCACGACCACCAAGTTTCTGTGCAATGAGGTTTACCAATTTACCTGCTGGGTGTTTGCCCACAAGGTCATCTGTTACGGAACAAGCTATATATAGTTTTTCTTCTTTGGGAAGGAAAAGAAAAGTAATACCATTTTTTCCAAATGTATTGCGAACCTCTTCGGCAAGGTCTCTCAGTTCGTCAAGATTTTCAACATCAACTTCACGAACAATATAACGAATAGAATCAAAAGTTTTTGCTGCCGAAACCCATTCGCTAATTTCTCTTTTAATTTTTTCTTTTTCGAACTTTTGGAGCTCCTTTTGAAGTTTCCTAATTGAATCCTCAAGAGCAGATGTCTTATACTTTAAGTCTTGAACTTCCGAAACAAGATTCAGTAGGTATCGATAAACACCACGACCCGTAACTGCTTCGATTCTACGAACTCCAGAAGCAACAGATTGTTCTGTTACGATTTTGAAAATACCGATTTCGTTCGTATTTCGGACGTGGGTTCCTCCACAGAGTTCGGCACAAAAATCACCCATTGTTACAACTCGGACAGTGTCGCCGTATTTTTCGCCAAAGAACATTTTTGCTTTGGTTTTAGTTCGTGCATCTTCGAGCGGCATAATATTGGTTCGGACTGGTAAAGCCTCGAAAATTTTTTCATTAACGATTGCTTCAATTTCATTTAACTGTGAGTATTCAACTTTAGTGAAATGATTGAAATCGAAACGAAGATAATCGGGGGCAACAAGCGAACCTGCTTGGCGAACGTGGCTACCTAAAACCCGGACAAGGGCTTCGTGGAGAAGATGCGTTGCTGAATGGTTTCGCATTATATCCAAGCGACGTAATCTATCGACTCGAAGTATTGCTTTGCTTCCAATAGAATTAGGAAATGGTTTGTCGAGAATATGAACAATAGAGTCTCCAACTTTTATAAGGTTTACAACCCGAAATGTAAGTTCACCAAAAAGTATTTCACCGGTGTCGGACACTTGACCACCGCTTTCAACATAAAATGGAGACCTATCGAAAACCACTTTGTTTTCGTCGACATATAAAACATTTGCTTGGGTTTCTAATTCATCGTAGCCCGTAAAGGTAGTTTTGATGTCAGTAGAAATTTGATAATTATCTAGGGTAGAGAATTTTGCAGATTTTCGGCTTTTTTCTCGTCGTTCTTCCATTTTCTGGTTAAAAGTTGAAGTGTCGACGGTGAACCCAATTTCTCTTGCCATCAGTTGTGTAAGGTCGATAGGGAAACCGAAGGTATCGTAAAGGAGAAATGCAGTATCGCCGGGGATGAAGAAAGAATTTTTCTTTTTCTGTTCTTCAACAACTTCTTGGAACTTTTCTAAACCGCGTTCGAGAGTTTGGATGAAGTTTTCTTCTTCTGCCTTTATGTAAAGTTCAATAGTTCTCTGAGCAGTTTTAAGTTCAGTAAAGAAATCGCCCATTATTTCCACAAGAGTTGGGACCAACTTGTGGATAACGGGTTCTTTAAATCCAAGATTGCGGCTGAAACGAGATGCACGACGAAGTATCCGGCGAAGGACATAGCCGCGCCCTTCGTTGCTGGGATAAACACCATCGGCAATAGCAAAAGAAAGGGTTCGGATGTGATCTGCCAAAACACGCATTGCAATTCCATTTGGGTCGGCAACATCTGTTGGATATTCAATTCCCGAGAGGGTTTCGATTTTGTTTATTATCGGCATAAACAAGTCTGTGTCGTAGTTCGAAAGTTTGTTTTGTAGGACAGCTGTAATCCGCTCCAGTCCCATACCAGTATCGATATGTTTTGCAGGCAATTCAACAAGCGTACCGTCTTCATTACGGTTGTATTGAATAAAAACAAGATTCCAGATTTCAATTACTCGCGGGTCGCCTGTATTGACAAGTTTTGCACCAGATTTATCCTCTGTTCTGTCGAAATGAATCTCGCTACAAGGACCACACGGACCAACTTCGCCCATTTCCCAAAAATTATCTTTTTCGTCGAAACGGAATATTCGACTTTCGGGCAGGAACTTTTTCCAAATTTCGTATGCTTCGTCGTCGGTTCGGAAAACAGTAGCAAAAAGTCGGTCGACGGGCAATCCCCAAACTTTTGTCAATAGTTCAAATGCCCATTCTATTGCTTCGGCTTTGTAATAGTCGCCAAAGCTCCAGTTCCCCAACATTTCGAAAAAAGAATGGTGGTACGTATCTACTCCTACCTCTTCTAAATCGTTGTGTTTTCCGCTAACTCTTATGCATTTTTGAGTATCTGCTGCTCTTTTATATTCCCGAGTACCAATTCCAAGAAATACATCTTTGAATTGGTTCATTCCGGCATTTGTGAAAAGAAGTGTTGGGTCACCTTGTGGAACCACTGGACTACTTGGGACAATTCTGTGCCCCTTTGATTCAAAGAAGTCTAAGAATGATTGTCTAACTTCCCAGGCTTTCATATTCGTAATAAAATTTAAGTATTTTAGAAACGAATTGAATAGACAATTCTTTTAATTTTTTGAAAATCATTTTTAATCAAAATGTCATATCCTTTTTCTCTAAAAATCGAAGCAACGTTTTCGGCTTGATTCCAACCAACTTCGAGAAAAAAAGAGCCTTTTGGAGCGAGAATATTCTCGAAAATTTCTGAAAATCGGCGGTAGAAAGTTAAGCCATCGGCTCCATCGGTCAATGAATGTTTAGGTTCTTTCTTGATATGTTGGGGAAGAGTATTGTACTCTTCCAAAGGTATATAGGGTGGATTGGAAACAATTATATCGAAACAGCAATCGGGAGTGGAATTTAAAATATCCATATTGTAGCATTCTATGTTTGTTAAATTGTATGAAATTGCATTCGCCTGTGTTTGTTCTATTGCTTTCGAATCGATATCGATTGCGATAATTTTAGATTTACAAAAGAAATCGGCAAGGGCAATTGAAATTGCACCACTACCACATCCGATATCGAGTATTCTTAACTGCTCGTTACGATAATCTTTAAATAGTTCGATAACTGTGGCAACTAAAATTTCGGTTTCTGGACGTGGAATAAATACCTTATTTTGAATTTTGAGGTTGAATTTAAGGAATTGAGCTTCTTCGAGGATATATTGTATTGGCTCTCCTGCGAGCAGTCTTTTGATATAACTTTTAATGTTGGACAGTTCTTCATTTGTTAGTGGTTTTTCGTAGTTAAGATATAATTCAACCCGAGATAGGCTGAGAGCCTTTGACAGAATCAGTTCGATAAACAGGCGGGGTGAGTCGAAAGATTTGCTTCGAAGGTATTGAGTTCCCCAATTGATAATATCTAAAATTGTCCAAATTCTTTTGGAGTTTATTTCATTTTGAGGCATAGGTTTTAGCTAAAAGGGAAAGCAAAGCCATACGAATAAAAACTCCGTGGGTAACCTGAGTTTGGATTAATACATTTGGGAAACCAACAACTTCGTATTGAAGCTCGATTCCATAATTAACAGGTCCTGGATGCAAAACAACAAGTTCTGGCTTTCGACTGATTCTTTCGAGATTTAGTCCAAAATGATTAGCAAATTCTGCCAGCGAAGGAACGAGCCCGGAATCCATCCTTTCGTTTTGTAATCGAAGTAGCATAATTACATCAGCCCAATCGATAGCTTCATCAATATTTTTTAGATAATGAACATTCCAGCAATAGAAATGGCGGGGAATTAGAGTTCCGGGACCTGAAAGAGCAACATTTGCCCCAAGCTTTTTCAGCAAAATTATATTCGAGCGAGCAACTCTGCTATGCAAAATATCACCAATAATTGCTATATTGAGCCCTTTGATCTGGCCAAAGTGCTTATGAATTGTATATGCATCCAATAAAGCCTGAGTAGGATGCTCGTGTTTGCCGTCGCCTGCGTTAATTATTATTTTGCTTGTATTTCTTTGCAAGAAGGCAGGAACACCACTTGCAGAGTGGCGAACAACAAAAATCTGTACATCCATTGCATCAAGAGTATTTAATGTGTCGAGCAGGGATTCGCCCTTGGTCAAACTGCTTGTTGCAGAATGGAATAAAAATGTTTTTGCCCCAAGTCTTTCGGCTGCCAACTCAAAGGAAATACGGGTTCTAGTAGAAGGTTCGAAAAAAGCCAGAGCGACAGTGTAATTTTCCAAGTCGTTGAATTTTGTTCGATAAGGATATTCGCTTTCAAAAAAACGAGCTTGTTCGAAAATCAAATTGACATCGTCGATCGTTAAATCTTCGGCAGAAATTAAATATGGTTTCGATAATTTTCCTTCTTGCATATTTTTTCACATAAATTCTTGCAAAATTAAAAAAGGAAAACAAATCAAAAGGCGGAATGAAAAATAATGTTGAAATTTCAGGGTGTTGAATTTGATAGGTTAAACATCGGATGTTTAGGAAACATCATATATGCGACAAGAAATAAACGCTGTAAAACTTGTTTAGAATTTTAAAGAGGGAAAACACCTTTGCGAAATAAATTTCGCTTAAAAGGGACCTCGGGGCCTAAAACTTGCTGAAATTAAATTAGCACGCTAGGTTTTTTGCCCCGAGGTATTGAAGGTTTCGACGTTATTTTTTGCCCTTTTTCTTTCCGGTTGCGTTTGTGTTGACCTTTTCGCGAAGAGTTTTGCCGGGTTTGAACTTTGCAGCTTTCCTTGCAGGGATCTTAATTGTCTTCTTGGGGTCTCGTGGGTTAATCCCGGTTCGTTCCTTTTTCTCAATGACAGAGAAAGTGCCGAACCCAACTAGAGTAACCTTTCCACCCTTTGCGAGTTCATCAGTAATTGCAGCGAAAACAGCGTTGACGGCTTTTTCTGCGTCGAGTTTCCTGATTTCGGCTCGCTTTGCGACTTCCGAAACCAATTGCTGTTTGTTTAGTGCCATGCTTCACCTCATTTTGTTTAACATAAAATCTGGCGATTAGCGTATCTAATCGCCATCTTTATCGATTCAAAGTTGTTTGGCTGTTTCAGTAAAAGTTTCAATTGTTAATGCTCTTAACTCTTTGATAAATCTATTAAAGTTCAATATAATTTGCCTTAAGTTGTTTTTATATAACAAATTCATAGGTTTTGTTTTTTGAGCAATTGCAAAATATAAATTTTTTACATATTTGTCAAGTATTTTTTTAAAAAATTTTCGATTTTTTCAATATTTTTTTTATTTTTTTGTCAAAAATATAAGTTTTATCACATATCCAGCCATTGAATATAATGCCATTGCGGTGACAATCAAAGCAAGAATGTATGTTATTGGCGAGAAAATAATATTTTCGATGGTTTGAGGTGAAATAGAGGTAAAAGTATTTCTGATGTAAATAAGAATAAATACAAAGGAAATGAAAACCATTTGAAAAGTAGTTTTAATTTTAGCGCTCATTGATGTTTTTAAAGGATTCTGGACAGCCAAGCCAAAAATTCGAAGCAAGGTGGAAAGCAAGTCGCGGGAGATAATTATTACAACCATCCACCAAGGAATTATGTTATATTGAGCAAAGGCGACGAGGGCAAAATTTGTCAGAGCTTTGTCGGCAAGCGGGTCGAGAAATTCACCCCAGCGAGTAACTTCGCCTAATCGCCGTGCAGCCCAGCCATCGATTGTATCGGTAATTGATGCGATGATAAAAAGCCAGCAAGCTATATTTTCAAGCTCCGCTTTGTTTGAAATAAACAATAAATAAATTACAGGGGAAATTAAAAGACGGGCGAAACTTATAAAATTTGGAAAGTTGAATTGTTTCATATCTTATGATAAAATTTGTTCGGACTTCTCTACAATTTGAATAAATTCTTTAACATCAAGCGAGGCTTTGCCAATTAACCCGCCATTGACATTTTCCAAAGAAAATATTTCGTATGCGTTATTTGAATTTAGGCTGCCACCATAAAGGATTAATACTGCCTTACCGCTGTTGCCGAATAAATCAACCAAAAGCTTCCGAATGAAATTATGTGCCTCGTCGATTTGCTCTGTGGTTGCGGATATGCCCGTTCCTATTGCCCATACAGGTTCGTATGCAATGACAATGTTTTCCATTATGTTTGAATCTATGGCGCAAAGCCCGATGCGAATTTGGCGTTCCAAAACATTATTTGTCAGTTGCATCTCTCGTTCGTTGAGAGTTTCTCCAACGCAAAATATTGGCTTCAATTCGGAGGCCAAAGCACTTTTGATTTTTCTATTTATAACCTCGTCATTTTCCCCGAAATGGGTTCTTCTTTCGGAATGCCCAATAATTACATATTTGCATCCTACTGAAACGAGCATTTGGGGTGAAATTTCGCCTGTATAGGCTCCTTCCTTTTCGAAAAAGCAATTCTGTGCGCCAATTTGAACAGCAGTTTTGCAAAGTATATTGTAAACAAAGGGAATATTTATAAATGGAGGGCAAATTAGAATTTTGCTGCGTAAGTTGTTTTTTTCAACCCAACTTAAAAGCTCGTTGGCAAACGACTCCGATTCTACGCGTGTTTTATTCATTTTCCAATTTGCAGCAATTAGCATTTGTTTCATTTTTTTACTCCGCTAACTTTAAAAATTTTGTAATTGGTAAGGTTAACATCGGATTCAAAGCCATAGCCACGAATTTCTTCATCTGGTGTAATGATTTCAATAAATTCGTTAGAATAAAGTCTTTGTGTTTTATTTCGCCATTCGAGAAATGATGTTCTAACAATAGTCTTGGGGCTATCGGCAACGACAATCACTTTGCCAAAAGCATACATATCCTTTGTTTTCTCGTTTATTTTAGCACTGTCGCAAGTGAGAACACTTTGCCGCCGACCTGTCTTATTGGAAAAGAATTCAACACGGATGCTATCGAAAAGGAGTGTTTCGTTTCGGGCAAAGTAGACTTTTGCCAGCTTTGCCCAAAGCCGTGCTTTAAGTTTAGATGAATCCAAAAAGTCAACAGAAATGTCAGTTGCTGTTTGGTCAGGTATTTGTTCAAGTTTTAATTTGATTTCTTCGGCGGGTTGGCTCTCGGGGGATTTAGTGCAAAAAGTAAAATTTATTACTACTATCAAAGCAAAAAAAAATTTTTTCATCTACACTTTAAATATCTCAACATTTATTAATTTCTAATTTACTTAAAACTCATTAAAAATAAAAATGGGAAAAATTATAGTCCTTGGCTGTGGGCTCGTTGGGAGAACTATTGTAAAAGATTTAGCCAAAAACCACGAGGTTTGTGTTGTTGACTTGCATCGAGAGAACATAGAAACAGTGTTGGAGCAAACCAAAATTAAATTTCAAATTGGGGATGCCACCGACAAGAAATTTTTGTCTTCTATTGTACCAGATTACGATTTGGTAATCTCCGCTGTTCCGGGGTATTTAGGTTTTGCAGTTCTAAAAAATCTAATTGAGCTGGGTAAAAATGTAGTCGACATTGCATTTTTCCCCGAGAATGCATTTGAACTCGACGAGTTGGCAAAATCCAAAGGAGTTACCTGTGTTGTCGATAGTGGTATTGCACCAGGTTTAAGTAATATGATAATTGGGTATTATTCCAATTTCTATAAAGTCGACACGGCAACGATATATGTTGGTGGATTACCATTTGAGAGGACATTGCCTTTTGAGTATAAGGCGCCCTTTTCGCCCACCGATGTTCTCGAAGAATACATACGACCTGCGCGATACAGAAGCAATGGGGAACTTATTACCAGCGACCCTCTGACGCAAATTGAACATTTACATTTTAAAGGAATTGGAACTCTGGAAGCGTTTCTTACAGATGGATTACGTACTTTGCTCTACACAACAGACATACCAAATCTTTGCGAGAAAACCCTTCGCTACCCTGGTTATGCCGAAAAAATTCTTTTCTTGAAGGAATGTGGGTTTTTGAGCTCCGACCCCGTGGAAACCAAAGATGGCAAAGTTGTCCCATTACATCTTCTCGAAAAATTGCTTCTGCCGCGGTGGAAGCTTTTGCCCGAAGACGAAGAATTTACGGTTATGAGAATTGTTTTGTATTTCAAAGAAAACCAAAAAACTTTAATTT
>Ga0197142_1001619_pt1 | contig 20428 bp, 18 predicted proteins | sample GBS60_MetaG_FD_148614 | JGI IMG/M metagenome (GOLD analysis project Ga0197142, IMG submission 148614) | Sediment microbial communities from Great Boiling Springs, Gerlach, Nevada, United States - GBS 60_MetaG | ecosystem: Environmental > Aquatic > Thermal springs > Hot (42-90C) > Sediment... | reverse complement strand
GCAGCGCAACCTGCTCCTGGGCCTCATCGCCGCCGTGCTGGCCCTGGGCCAGGTGATGAGCGACGCCGTGGTCGGCGAGTTCCTGGGCCGGCTGATACGCGGGTTGGGCCGGACGCCCCTCGACCCTATGCCGGCGGGCCTGGTTTTCCTCACGAAGCTGCTGCTGGTGACGGGGATTGCGGTCGCGGTCGCGGGGCTGTTCCGGGCTGCGAGCCGGCTGCGGCGGCGCCAGGGACCGCGATAACCCGCGGCCGTAGGGCCATCGCGTCCTCAGAAAACAGCGGCGAGATGAGCCGGAGCAGGTCACCTGGTCCCAGCCTGCTCTGAGCCGTTGCTTATGGACACCCATGCGAGAAGTGCGCGACCGCCCTGAGTTGCCTTCGGGTGTCCGTCCTATTTTGGCGTCCCATGTCATGCTGAGGAGCGAAGATCGCGAAGCGGCCGCAGCGACCCTGAGCGCCGTCGCAGGGAATCCCGTTTTTTTGCCGGAACTGCCCGGCGAAGCGGCGTCTCAATCCGACCAGGGCATAGGACACGGATAAACACAGGCTGCGCCCACGGATTTTTGTCCGTTCCTGTCCGTGGGATCGGTGTCATCCGTGTCCAACATTTGGCTCTGTCTTGCCTTCCTGCCCATTTGGGGTTTTCTTGCTTCTGGACTATACTACGGTGTTGCCGCCGCCGCGATGCGACCCTATTCTGTTCTTTGGCATTTCTACTCATGGTAGACTTGACTCCTTCGCTTTTCGACCTTCAGTTCAACGTCGCCGGCTTGCTCAAGGGGCCTGTTGGGGGCCTGCGCGAGTACGAGGTAACCGTAGCGGCTGCGGAGTTGGATCGCCTGGACGAAGCCTTTCATATCACGAGGCCGTTGAGCGGCCATGTCCGTTTCATCCGTACCAACACGACCATTCTGACCCAATTTCGCGGGACCACCCGTGTCGTGCTCGAATGCGGGCGTTGTCTTGACCCATTTGAAGCCGTCTTAGAACTCGAATTCGAGGAAGAATTCCGCCCCAGCATCGACATCGTCACAGGGCGGCCTCTGGCCGATGTAGGCGATGACGCCGCTCTCGTCATTGATGCACATCACATTCTCGACCTCAGCGAAATCGTGCGCCAGTCTATCTGGCTGGCCATGCCGCTGATCCCCATCTGCCGTCCCGACTGCGCCGGATTGTGCCCGATTTGCGGCATCAATCGCAATCATGAGTCCTGCGCCTGCGAACTGAGCGAGATCGATGCCCGTTGGGCCAGCCTGCAGCGTTTGCTCGGCAACTGGTAATTTGTAGATTGTATAGCAAAATTTTGCGGTTATCGCGCAGTAATCGTACTTATTCCCGGTTATCGCCTTTATCTCATCCATTATCCATTTTAAGCAAACGGAGAGAAATCGCCCGATGACACCCCATCCGAAACGTAAACTGTCCAAAGGGCGCCGGGATCGGCGGCGTGCCCATGATGCTTTGCCCCGACCGCACCTGATTACGTGCCCCCATTGCAAGCAATTGCGGCCACCCCATACGGTCTGTCCCCATTGCGGGACCTACCGCGGCCGTGAAGTCATCGAAATCGAAGAGGGCGGCAAGTCCTGAGCACCGGTCCGAGAGGTTTTGCCGGCCGGGCCCATGACATCGCTTCTGCCGGAGACTGCCCCTTAAGCAGGGGCCACAAGGGAACGAGGTGAACATCGCCTCGTTCCCTTGTTGTCTTGTTCCGTCCAGGGATCGAACCATGGCCTTACCTGTGCTTCTCTTTCCGGGTCAGGGCGCTCAACAGGTCGGGATGGGCGCCGATCTCGTGGCCCATTCGTCCGCGGCGGCCGCCGTCTTTGCCCAGGCCGATGCGGTGCTGGGTTTTCCCCTCTCGCGGCTCTGTTTCGAGGGACCCGAGGAAGAACTGACCGATACCTACAATGCCCAGCCCGCCTTGCTGACGGCCAGCATCGCCGCGCTGCGGGCCGTCGAGGGGCAAATCGGCCGATCGTTACCGGCGGCCGCCGCGGCCGGTCATAGCCTGGGTGAGTACAGCGCCCTGGTGGCGGCCGATGCCCTCACCTTTGCCGATGCGCTGCGCCTGGTACGCGAGCGCGGTCGGTTGATGAAAGCAGCCGATCGGAGGGCGCCGGGCGGTATGGCCGCCATCATCGCCCTCGATACGCCTGTGGTCGAGGCCATTTGCCGCGAGGCCGGGACCCAAACCGGCGGTTTTGTCCATATTGCCAACGACAACTGCCCCGGTCAGGTGGTCATTTCCGGCGACGAGGCCGCGCTGGTGGCGGCTATGGCGGCCGCCGAAGCCGCCGGCGCCCGCAAGGTGGTACGGCTGGCCATCAGCATTGCCGCGCATTCGCCGCTGATGGGTGTGGTCCAGGATGAGTTTGCCGCCGCCGTGATGGCTACGCCCATCCGTCCCCCGCGTTTTCCCGTTATCGCCAACATCACCGCCCGGCCGCTGACGACGGTGGAGGCCATCCGCCAGGAACTGATCGGTCAGCTGCAAAGCCGGGTGCAGTGGACGGCCTCGATGCAGTATCTCATCGACCAGGGTTACGACACCTTCTACGAATTCGGGCCGGGGGGCGTGCTGGCCGGTCTGCTCAAGCGCATTGACCGGCGCCTGCGGGGTGTTCCCAGCGTGGCGACATGGGCGGATGTGCAGGCGCTGACGGCGCGGCTGGCTACCGAGGCGGTTTGACAGCCGTTGCCGTGTGGGGTAGTCTTTAGGAGTGCCGTGTTGGCCGGCGCCCGGAGTGCCCCGGTCTGTCGTTTCCGTCCTCGCTCTCAGGAGTATCGTCCGCCTATGACCCGTCTCACCGGCAAAGTCGCCCTTGTCACCGGCGCCTCCCGCGGGATCGGCGCCGCCATTGCCCGCCGCCTGGCGGCCGAAGGCGCCGCCGTGGTCGTCAACTACCATCGCCGTCCCGACGCGGCGGACCAGGTCGTGGCCGCCATTACCGGGTCCGGGGGACAGGCTGTGGCCGTACAGGCCGATGTCAGCCGCCTGGACCAGGCCACCGAATTGGTCAAGACGGCGCAAAAGCAGTTCGGCCGGTTGGATATCCTGGTCAACAATGCCGGCATCACCCGGGACAATGTGATCATGATGATGAAGGAGGAGGACTGGGATGTCGTCCTGGCCACGAACCTGAAGAGCGCCTGGAACTGTGCCAAAGCGGCTTCGCGTGTGATGCTCAAGCAGAACAGCGGTCGCATCATCAACATCACCAGCGTGGCCGGGATTGCCGGGAATGCCGGCCAGAGCAACTACGCCGCGGCCAAAGCCGGGATGATCGGCCTGACCAAGAGCCTGGCCAAGGAAATCGGCCCTCGCAACATCACCGTCAATGCGGTGGCGCCGGGTTTCGTGCCCACCGAGCTGACCCAAAGCCTGATCGAGCAGATGAAGGACACCATTCTTGAACATACCCCGTTGCGCCGCCTGGGCACGCCCGAGGACGTGGCCGCCCTCGTGGCTTTTCTGGCCTCGGATGAAGCCGGCTTTATCACCGGTCAGGTCATTGCGGTGGACGGCGGTATGGTCTTGTAAGCCCCTCTGCGCCATGAGCATGCCTGCTCCGGCGGCCGGGCAAGGTTACGATTACCCCCGGGTCTTTACCATCGTTATCCGTCAGACCGTCCTCGGTGTCGAAGGCGTCTGGCGCCCGGTTTGTTGACGCCGTTGCTTCTATGCAGACAGGTATCAAGCCATGAAGGCCCGTCAACTGGCTCGACAACTGGCCCTCCAGGCCTTGTTCGAGATCGATCTGGCCCGCCATGCGCCGGACGTGGTGCTGCGTGAGCGGTTTGCCGAATGCAATCCACCCCCGGTGGCCGAGACGACCGACTTTACCCGTCAGATCGTCTACGGTGTGCTCAGGCATCTCGAAGCCCTGGATACCATCATTGCCCGCTACGCGCCGGAATGGCCTGTGTCCCAAATCGCCGTCATTGACCGTAACATTCTGCGCATGGCCTTGTGGGAGATCGGCTTCGAGCAGACGCCCCTCAAGGTCGTTATCAACGAAGCGGTCGAGCTGGCCAAGATGTTCGGTTCCGATGCCAGTCCCCGTTTTGTCAACGGTGTGCTCGGCGCTGCCACGCGTGACAGCGCCGGGCTGCGCAAGTTGTTGCAAACACCGACGACGGCGGGCACTTCTTCAGTTCAGGCGTGATCCCTCATGTTCAACATCGGCCTCGGCGAAATCGTGTTTATTGCCTTATTGGCGCTCATTTTCATCGGTCCGGAGCGCCTTCCCAGGCTCATGCGCCAATTGGGTGAGCTGGTCTATCAGTTGCGCATGCTCATTTTCCAGTTCAACCGTGAATTCGCCGAGGAGCTTAAGCCGTTGCAGGAAATCCAGGCGCTGCGGGAAGAGCTCAACCCCGTGCGCCAGATCGGCAACGTTATCGATCAGGTGGCATCGCCGGGGGGGCCGGCATCCGGCCGCAAGTTGATGCCTCCACCACCTGCCTCTGCCGCAACGACATCGGGCTTCAAGCCGGATACCCATCCCATGACCTGGCTCACGCAGGCCCGCCAGGCCGCTGCCTCGGGTGATGCCGTGACAACGGAACCGGCCGCGCGAACGGCCACCTCCTCTCCCACCGAAACGGCCCATGAGCACCGATGAGCTGCGCGCGCCCATCATCGAACACATACGCGAGTTGCGCGATCGCCTGATCAAAGCCGCACTGGCCCTGATCGGGGGGATGCTCGTGGGCATGATTTTTGCCCGGCGCTTTCTAGAGATCCTGGTGGCCCCTCTGCAGGGAGCCAGCCAGCTCCAGCTTCTGCGTCCTACCGAAAACATCATCATCTACTTCAAGGCCGCGCTTATCCTGGGCGCCATTCTGGCGACGCCGGTCATTCTTTATCAGCTCCTGGCCTTTATCGTGCCCGGCCTGACCCCGGCCGAACGCCGCGTGCTGTTCATCACCATGCCGCTGGCCCTGGTCTTATTTGCGAGTGGTGTGGCGTTTTGCGCGTTGGTCGTGTTACCTTTTACTTTGCGCTATTTGCAGGCATTTTTGACGGATTTGTTCAAAGCCGAGTATTCGGTAGGGTATTACATGTCGTTTGTGGCCAATTTCGTGTTATGGGTGGGCATAGCCTTTGAGCTGCCGCTGGTCATCGCGCTTCTGGCCCGGCTGGGGGTGGTCACACCGGCCCAGCTCATGCGCACCTGGCGTTATGCCATCGTTGTCATTGCCATCCTGGCAGCCCTCATCACCCCTACGGCCGATCCGTTCACGATGAGTGTGGTGATGATCCCCCTCCTCGTGCTGTATGCTCTGGGGCTGATCATGGCTCGTTTCACCTATCGTCCCCGTACGACTTCAGCGGTTCCCGCTTCCGGGACCGACTGAACGGCCCCTTTCTCTACCGATAACGGAGTTCTTCAATGGCGAAGCACCGACGACGGGTTCTCATTCTGGGCGCTGCCGGGCGGGATTTTCACAACTTCAACAGGGTCTTTCGCGAGGACGAGCGGTATGAGGTCGTGGCCTTCACGGCGACCCAGATTCCCCATATTGCCGACCGCCTCTATCCGCCCGAACTGGCCGGCCCCCTCTATCCGCGCGGTATCCCCATCCGACCCGAAGCCGAGTTGGAAGCGATCATCGTCCGCGAGCAGATCGACGAGGTTGTCTTTGCCTATAGCGACGTTTCCCACGAGCATGTCATGCATCTGGCGGCGCGGGCGGTGGCCGCAGGCGCCGATTATCGGCTCCTGGGCACGCGCGCCACCATGCTCGTAAGCGGCAAGCCGGTGGTGGCGGTGACGGCCGCGCGTACGGGCAGCGGCAAAAGCCAGACCACCCGCCATGTCACCGACATTTTGCGGGAGCTGGGGCACAAGGTCGTGGTCGTGCGCCACCCCATGCCCTACGGCGACCTGGCCGCCCAGGCCGTCCAGCGCTTTGCCGCTTACGCCGACCTCGATGCCCATCGCTGTACCATCGAGGAGCGGGAGGAATACGAACACCATCTAGAGCGGGGGCTTGTGGTCTATGCCGGGGTGGACTACGAGCGCATCCTGCGGCAGGCCGAGGCCGAAGCCGATATCATCCTCTGGGACGGCGGTAACAACGACCTGCCGTTCTTCCGACCCGACCTTCAGATCACCGTGGTGGATCCCCATCGCGTCGGCCACGAGATGCGCTATTGGCCCGGCGAGGCCAACGTGCGCATGGCCGATGTCATCGTCATCAACAAGATCGATACGGCTTCGGCCGAGGATATCGCCACCGTCCGCCAGAACGTGCGCCATCTGGCGCCCCAGGCCCAGATCGTCGAGGCCGCTTCGCCCATTTTTGTGGACGATCCGATGGCCATCCTGGGCAAGCGTGTCCTCGTCATCGAAGACGGGCCTACCCTCACCCACGGCGAGATGGCCTACGGCGCCGGGGTGGTGGCGGCCCGGCGTTTCGGCGCGGCTGCCATTGTCGATCCCCGGCCCTGGGCCGTGGACGAAATCGCCGCTACCTTTGCCCAATACCCATCTACCGGCCCGGTCTTGCCGGCCATGGGCTACGGCGAGGCCCAATTGCGCGACCTGGAGACCACCATCAATCAGGTCCCTTGCGATCTCGTGCTGATCGCCACCCCTATTGACCTGGCCCGCGTCATCACCATCCGTCACCCCCATCAGCGGGTGCGTTACGAACTGCAACCCATCGGCCAGCCCACGCTGCGCGACATTCTGACGGCCCGTTTCGGGGGCAAGGGATGAGCCCGCAACCCTTGCGGCGGTTTTTCACACCGCTCGCCGCCGTTTGCGATGCCCGAAACGCTCGCCGCCGTCCACGAAGAGGACGTTGCCGGTGACGTACTCGGCTCGCACGAAATAGAGCACGGCTTCGGCCACGTCTTCCGGCGTGCCCCAGCGTTCGAGCAGGGTGCGTTGCCGGATGCGCTCGATCTGGGCGGCCGTATACTCGGGTGGGGCCAATACCGGCCCCGGCGCCACCGCATTGACCCGCACGGCCGGCGCCAGTTCGAGGGCCCATTGCCGGGTCATCGCCAGCAGCGCCGTTTTGCTGACGCTGTGGGCCAGAAAGCCCGGCCATGGCTCCCAGGCCGAGAGGTCGAGGATGTTGACGATAGCCCCGGCCCCTTTGGCCAGCATGCCCGGGGCAAAGGCATTCGTGCAGTAGTAAGGTCCGTCAATGCCGATGGCCGTGACCCGATGCCATCCCGCGTGGTCATCGGTGGGGAAGGGGGTCTTCTGGAAAAGCGAGGCGCTGTTGACCAGAATGTCCACGCCGCCGAAGCGTTCGTTGACAAGGGCGGCCATCTGTTCCACCTGCGCGGGGTCGGCCACATCGGCCCGGACGGCCAGGGCCTGCACGCCCAGGGCTTCGGCGGCGGCCGCCGTCTCCAGGGCGGCCGCCGCCGAGCGATGGTAGTTGATGACGACATGGGCGCCGGCGCGGGCCAGGGCCAGGGTGATGGCCCGCCCTACGCGTATGGCGCCGCCGGTGATCAGCGCGACTTTGTCGGCCGGGTCCATAGGCGACAGCACAGCGAGGGTCAGGGGACTTCGCCGAAGACGGCGAAGTCGGCATAGGCGCGGGTAAAGCCGGGAATGAGGATACGGACATCCACCTCGGCGCCGGCAGGGGTGGCGTAGCGCAGGCGTTGGACTTCGCCCCGGGCAAACAGGAACCGTCCGTCGGCATCGTAGAGCACCCCGACCACGTAGATAAACCGGCGCACCTCCGGTCCCGGATTGCGCAGGTTGGCCGTCAGAATCACATCGCCGTCTGCGGTCCTGGTCGTCGTGCCGTCCACCCATTCCCAGGACGGGGGTGGTTCGGTCTGGGTATCCCGGGCCAGGAGCGGTTCGATGACGACGGCGGCCACCTCGGCCACAGGCGCATGGGTGGCCGGGATGGCGACGGTCAGATAGGCGGTCTTTCCGGCGGCAATGACGGCCTGGGGCTGACGCCAGGACTCGGCGCCAAGGAGACGGCCGCCGGTGTCGAAAAGCTGCACCGTAGCCGTCAGGTCACCCAGATGGCGGGTGCGGTAGTTGTGGATGGGTGCCGAAACCCACAGCACCTGGTCCGTTCCGGCCCCGGTGCGGTAGAACTGAGTCGGACCGACCTCGATACCTGCCAGGGGATCGGCATCCTGGAGGGCTTCATCCAGCGGAGGGCGGGCCAGGCGGAGCGACCCGCGCAGAAAGGCATAGGCCGCTTCGTAGAGCTCCCAGTCATGGGGCGGTGCACTAAACGAGGTCGTGATCAGATACGGACCACTGCCGATGGCGCGTAGCTCGCTGCGGTACAGGCCCTCGACGGGCGAGAGCACCTCAAAGCGAAGCAGGCGCTCGTGAAAGGAGAGCTGTTCCTCGGCCAACAGCCGATAATCGGCCTCGGTCACAACGCCGGCCACGGCCGCGGCCAGCGCGGCCCGCAGCTCGCGCGGGGCAGGACCATGGCCGAGGTCGGTCACCGTGACGGCAAACTGGGCCAGCTCGGCGGCATCGGCGAAGAGGGCCGTGTTCTCGCCCTCCTCCAGCAGGTCCCAGCCGATGGGTACGGTCAGGGTGAAGGCACCGGTGGGATGGGCATAGAGCGAAGGCGATGGGACCGCTCCGGGGACAAAAACCAGGCTTTGTTGCAACAGGGTCCACAACGGCGCCACCTCCGGCCAGGCCTCCGTCGGCGCTGCCAGGCTCAGACCGCGCACCTGACCAGCGGCCACCCAGAATTCGGCCAGAAGATGCAGGGGCGCCGCATCGGGCTGAAAGCGGCCCTCGGCCTCAAGCCGCCGGCGGCCGTCCAGGGTCACCACCTCGCGCAGGAGACGGCCGATCGTGGGGTCGAACACCGTGGCTGCGGCCGCAAAGCTCGTCATGATGCCGGTAATAAAATCCTCGGCCGGGACGCCCTCGGGCAGGTCCTGGGCATAGACCGTGAACTGCCATTGACTGTCGGGGTCACGGCGCCAGCGGGTGCCGCCGGGTACGGTTTCGACCACCCAGCCGACCGGGACCTGGAGGGAAAACGCACCGTTGGGGTCATCGTAGCGGGTGAGAGGGACGGTCAGAATGGTCGGCAGGGGTGTCGACGTGGCCACAGGCATCGGTGTGGGGGTGGCCGTAGGGACAGGCGTCGGCTCCGGGCGGCCGCAGGCCACGAGGATGAGCAGTACGCTCAGCCAACCCCAGCCGGACCAGCCGCCACCTGGCACTCGCCGTATCACATCCGTTTCGCCTTCTGTTGCAGGGCGTAGAGGAAGTTCAAGGCTTCCAGCGGTGTCAAGGTGTTGATATCGACCTTTTCGATCTCCTGGCGGATGGGGTCCGGCCCTTCCTCGAAGAGGGTCAATTGCACCGGACCGGTCGGCTCCAGGCTCAGGATGTCGTTGGCAGCGCCGTTGCGTTCGAGCTGGCGCATGATTTCGGTGGCGCGGCCGATGACCTGACGGGGCAACCCGGCCAGTTGCGCCACATGGATGCCGTAGGAGCGGTCGGCGCCGCCGGGACGGATTTCGTGCAAGAAAACGACCTCATCCCCCTGCTCGGCCACGGCCACATGGTAGTTGACCACATGGGGCAGGCGCTCGGCCAGGGCCGTCAGCTCGTGATAGTGGGTGGCGAAGAGGGTGCGGGCGCGCAACCGCGGGTGGCTGTGGATGTACTCGATCACCGCCCAGGCGATGGCCATGCCGTCGTAGGTGCTGGTCCCGCGGCCCAGTTCGTCGAGGACGATGAGCGAGCGCGGGGTGGCATGGTGGAGGATATTCGCCGTCTCCACCATTTCGACCATGAAGGTGGATTGACCCGCATACAGTTCGTCCTGGGCGCCGATGCGGGTGAAGATGCGATCGACCAGGCCGATATGGGCGGCCTCGGCCGGGACAAAGGAACCGATCTGGGCCATGAGGACGATGAGCGCGGTCTGGCGCAGCCAGGTGGATTTGCCGCCCATGTTGGGGCCGGTGAGGATGACGAGGGCGGCGTCGGGGTCGAGATAGGTGTCGTTAGGCGTGAAGGGGATGTCCGTCTGCAAAAGCTCGACCACCGGATGACGCCCGCGCTTGATGTGGATGACCAGGTCATCGCTGACGACCGGCCGCACATAGCGGCGGTCCACGGCGATCTCGGCCAGGGTGGCATCGACATCGAGGGCAGCCAGCGCGGCTGCCGTGGCCAGCAACCGCGGCGCCATGTCGGCAATGGCTTTCACGACCCCACGGTAGAGCTGGGTCTCCATGTCGAGCAGCCGTTCCTGGGCGTTCAGGATGAGGGTCTCGTATTCCTTCAGCTCCGGCGTGATGTAGCGCTCGGCATTGGCCAGGGTTTGTTTGCGGATGTAGTCGGCCGGCACCAGATGGACATTGGCCTTGGTAACCTCGAGATAGTAACCGAAAACCTGGTTGTATCCGACCTTGAGGCTTTTGATGCCCGTGCGTTCGCGCTCACGGCGCTCCAGGCCGGCGATATACGCCCGGGCATCCCGGGCGGCCAGAGTGATGGCATCCAGCTCGGCGCTGTAGCCGGGACGAATGACGCCGCCGTTCTGCAGGGTGGCCGGTGGATCGTCGGCAAGAGCGCTCTCCAGCAGGGCCAGGGCTTCCTGACACAGATCGAGCTCGCCGATGGGTGTGGGTGTCGAAGGCTCGGCTCCGGCCTCGACCAGGAGGCGTTTGATCTCCGGCAGCAGACGCAGGCTCTGGCGCAATCCGACCAGATCGCGGGGCGTGGCGATGTTTTGGGTACAACGGTTGGTCCAACGCTCGAGATCGCCGATTCCCCGCAGTTTCGCGCGCAGCTCGGCGCGGGCAAGGGGCGCCTTCACCCAGGCCTCCACCGCATCGAGCCGCCGGTTGATGGCGGCGATATCCAGCAACGGCTGGGTGAGCCGTCGCCGCAGCAGGCGTCCCCCCATGGGGGTGCGGGTTTTGTCAAGGACGCTCAGCAGCGAACCCTGCCTTTGTCCCTCCCGGAGGGTCTCGACAAGCTCCAGATGGCGCCGGGTGGCGGCATCCAGGACCATGAAGCCGTCGGTGCTGTAGGTGTGCAACGGTTGCAGATGGCCGAGGGTGGAGCGCTGCGTCTCGCGCAGGTACTGGATAAGGCCGCCGGCAGCAGCGATGGCGGCAGGACGGCCTTCGCAGCCGAAGGCCGCCAACGATGCGACGCCGTAATAGTCGAGCAGAGCCTGGCGGGCGGTCTCGGTCTCGAAACGCCAGCCGGGATAGGGTGAATAGACGGTCTTGAGTTCGTGACCGGCCCAGCGGCCGGGGTTCGGGCCGGTGTCGGGGAAAACAACCTCGGCCGGTGCCAGCCGTCCCAATTCGGCAAGGGCACGTCGCGTCACCTCCTCGCCCTGCAGCTCGGTGACGGCAAACTCGCCGGTGGTGATGTCGGCATAGGCCAGACCGATACGGCGGACATCGCTTTCCCCGCGGCTGCCGAGGGCTACGAGCGCGGCCAGGTAGTTGTTGCGCCGTTCGTCCAGAAGGCCGGGTTCGATCAGGGTGCCCGGCGTCACCACGCGCACGACCTCGCGTTCAACCAGGCCCCGGCCGACCTCGCCCACCTGCTCGCAGATGGCCACCTTGTAACCGGCCTGGATGAGGCGGGCGATGTGGGTTTCGACGCTGTGCCAGGGTACTCCGGCCAGAGGCACGCGCTGATCGGCCGTGATGGGCCGACTGGTGAGGACGATATCGCATACCTCGGCGACGATGCGGGCATCCTCGTCGAAGGTTTCGTAGAAATCGCCGAGTCGGAAGAACAGGATGGCGTCGGGGTACTGTTTCTTCAATTCCAGGTACTGACGACGCATGGGCGTGCTCATGGCTGCGATTGTAGCGCAAATGGGAGGGGAATCGGTAACCGGGAAACGGGCATGGGTGTCCGTCACTTTTGGGGACACGGATGACACGGATGACACCGATCCCACGGACAGGAACGGACAAAAATCGGTGGGCGCAGCCTGTGTTTATCCGTATCCTATGCCCTGGTCGGATTGAGGCGCAGCCCTCGGTGGTTGCCAAGACCCGCCGGTTGTGCTATAGTGGGGCCGTCATTCTCCCCTGGAGCTGCACCGATGAGCCTCTGGCATACCCTCAAACAAGCCTTCGGCGGAGGCGCGCAGACCTCCGCACTCACCCCTTCCCGTTCTGCTTCGACCTCAGAGCCGGAGCTTGTTGTCCCCGAAATCAGCGTCGATGAGCTGCTGGCGCAGCGGGCCAACGGCAACGCCGCCGATCTCCTTCTCCTCGATTGTCGCGAACCCTGGGAATGGCGACAGGTCCGTATCCCCGGAAGTCGGCACATCCCCATGAACGAGACCCCCTTCCGGCTGGATGAACTCGATAAAAACCGCGCCATCATCGTGGTCTGCGCCCACGGCAACCGCTCTTACGGGGTAGCCGGTTATCTCCTCCAACGCGGCTTTCGCGCCAGCAGCCTGCGCGGTGGTATCGCCGCCTGGCAGGCCCGTGGGGGCGAAGTCGAAAGCGATACCATCATTCGGCGTTAGGCCAAAGGAATTCCCCTATGGGCATTTGCATTTACTATCAGGGTGTCCTGCGGGATATGAACCGCCTGTTCGATCTGACCATGGCCGTGCGCGCCAAATGCCGGGAGTGGGGCTGGCCTCACCGTTTCGTCAACGAGCGCATTGTGGGCACCATGGATATCCTGGTCGACCACGGAAGCGGCGGCGAGGACTGGAAGTGGGAATGGGAGACTCGGCCCGTGGATGACCGCTGGCGCGGGATTGTGGTCAATCCGCCCGATTGCGAAACCCTCTATCTGACCTTCGGCCGTGACGGTCGCCTCATCGCTTACAAGAGCGCCCCCGACAGACAGCCCGGTCATTACATCGCCAACGACCTTCTCTACGTCAAGACCCAATTCGGCGGCCCCGAACGGCATATCGGCATCTGCACCTTGTTGCGCCTGCTCGAGGAGTACGGCGTCGAACTCGAAGTCTATGACGATGGCCGTTACTGGGAGACGGGCGACCGGGAACAACTGGTCCGCCAGATGGAGGTCATCAACAGCATTATCCGCTTCCTGGCCCAAGAGCCCCAACGCCTGGCCGCTATGGTTCTGGGCGAGAAGGCCGAGGACTTCGAGATTCTGGATGTCGAGGTCGGCAAGGTTTTCCGCGAACCCAAACCCGAATGGCGCCGCGAGTGGGGCATAAGCGCCGAAGAAAACTGAAACCTCCCCAGGCCTGACATTGACCGGTGAACATGGCACTGGCGGTTCACTTCTGTCATGCCGGCATCCTCCCGCAACCGGAGGCCTTACGGGCCTTACTCGACCCCACCATCCACCTGACCATTGGGCCCGAACTGCCGCCGGGCCCTGTGGATATCCTGGTAGGCGGCCGACCGACCCGAGAGCAGCTCGCCGTCCCGGGCGTGCGGGCCGTCATTGTGCCCTTCGCCGGTGTGCCTGAAGAGACCCTGGCTCTGCTGGCCGAATTCCCGCACATTGCCCTCCATAATCTGCATCACAACGATGCCGCCACCGCCGAGATGGCGTTGGCCCTGCTGCTGGCCGTGAGTCGCCGGGTCATTCCCGTGGACCGGCTGTTGCGGCGGCACGATTGGACCCCCCGCTACGAGCCGCCACCCCAGCTTATCCTGGCCGGGCGCACGGCCCTCATCCTGGGCTACGGGGCCATCGGCCGTCGTGTGGCGCGGGCTCTGCAGGCCCTGGACATGCGGGTGCTGGCTACCCGACGCCATCAGACGGAGCCGAAGGATGACGGCATCGCCACCGTCTTCCCCGCGGCCGCTCTCTCGGAGCTGTTGCCGCAGGCCCATGTCCTGGTCATCACCCTGCCGCTGACGGCGGAGACAAAGGGGCTTATCGGCGCCCGCGAACTGGCCCTGCTCCCCCGGGGGGCCATTTTGGTCAATGTCGGTCGCGGGCCGATCGTGGATGAGGCGGCCCTCTATCAGGCCCTGGTCGACGGGCATCTCCTGGGCGCCGGGCTGGATGTGTGGTATCGCTATCCCGCCGACGAAGCCGGACGCCAGCACACGCCGCCGTCAGCCTATCCTTTTCACGAACTCGACAACGTCGTGCTCAGCCCCCATCGTGGGGGTATGGCCGGCGGCGAGGACCTGGAACGACGCCGGCTGGCGGCCCTGGCCGACATGCTCAATGCCGCCGCCCGCGGGCAACCTTTGCCCAATCGTGTCGATCCGGTCAAAGGCTATTGAATGGCCACCGTTTTTATCGCTTTGGGAGCGAATCTGGGCGATCGCCGCGGCCATCTGGCCGAAGCCATCCGCCGGTTGGGGGATCTGGGCATAGTCACGCGAGCATCGCCGGTGTACGAAACGGAACCCTGGGGTATCCGCGAGCAACCGCGCTTCTTGAATCAGGTCGTCGAGCTGCAAACCGACCTGCCGCCCCACGCGCTTTTGCGTCATCTCCAGGCCATCGAAACGGCCATGGGGCGCGAGACGACCGGGCCGCGCTATGGACCGCGGCCCATTGACCTGGACATCCTGTTCTACGACGACCTGGTGCTGACCAGCTACGCGCTCACCGTTCCGCACCCGCGGCTATATGAACGGGCTTTTGTCCTGGTGCCTCTGGCCGATCTGGCCGCCGACCTGGTCCATCCGCGGTTGGGGTTGACCGTGGGCGAGCTTCTGGCGCGAGTAGACCTATCAGGGGTGTACCCGGCCGAGAGCCGGGGTGAGAGAGGCGCCGGGGGTCAGACCAATTCCAGCAGGGTTTCTACTTTGTAACCGGAGGCAGCATCGGCCGCCTGCAGAGTGGCAATGACCCTGTAGGCGGCGTCCAAACGCTCCGGGGCGTCGGCCACGGCGGCATGGACGGCGGCAACGGCAAAAAGACCCCGGAGCAAGGCCGCAAAGGCCTCTTTGTTGTACCAAAGCGTACCGCCGTAGCGATTCACCTGCAGGAAGGTCTGGACATCGCTATCCCGCAGCAGGGTTTCCAGCAAGCGTCGGGCCGGGGCCTCGGTATCGGCTGTGTGGCGTTCCCAATCCTGATGGCTCACGAGCACCTTGACCAGGGCCACCGTGCGGTCCGCCTCTGCCGCTGCCAGGCCGAACTCCTGCAGGGTCTGTGCCAGCAGACGGGCCAGGAGCCACTCATCGAACCAACTGCGCGTGCGGGCTGCGGCGTCGACCTCGCCCAGGACCCGTCCCAGGTCGGCATGGCAAAGCCAGCCGAAGAGCGTCAGCCAGAGGGACGGCTCATCGTCCAGGTAGCTCCGAAGATAGGCAGCTGCTGGGGTGTCCAGAGCGGCCGTCCAGACGGGCAGGGTCAGGGCGGCCTCTAATCGGCGACGGAAAGTAGCCGCCAGCGCCGCTTCGCGACTCGGTGGGGGTGAGGCTGCCGTTGTGGCGGCCACGTCCGTGGCCACCGTTGCCGGGCCTGTCTCCGTCTGGTTCAGGGCCGCCACCCGCCGCGCCAGAATGCCCACGTCCACGGTCGCGGCCGCGCGGGCGGTGGCAAAGCTGGCCAGCTCAGCCAAAAACCGCTCCATCGCCGCGCTCAGCTCGACAAGCAGAGCCTCTGTGTCCGCCGCTTCCGCCGTGCCTGGCGGATGCTGACGGGCGGCCAGCAACCGTCGGAAGTTCTCGGCCTGGACGAGCTGCCGATAGGGTTGATGGATGGGCTGCAGGAACAGCTCCTGGAGCGCTTCGGCAATGCTGGGTACGCCGCGGCCTTCGAGATAGGCTGTCAACTGGCCGTAGGGATGGTTCTCATCCTCCCAAACCTCACGAAAATCGAGGAAGACATAGCGCTGATAGGCACCGAGTCGGACAAAAAGCCCTTTTTCGACCAGTTCGCGGCTGTTGCGGATGTATTCCAGCTCGCCCACATGGTCGCGAAAGATGACAAACGCACCCGGTTGGCCCGAGAGGCCCAGCCCGTCGCCCAGGGTTTTCTGGACCAGGCGGCCGCTTGCCTTATCCAGATACGCTGCCGAGGTGCGGATCCAGCCCGCCGTTTCGGCAAATTGGTTATGATAGACCACCAGGCTGCGTTCGTCTCCGGCGCGGTTTGAGTAGGCCAGGACGTTTTCGTCCACCCGGCCTTCCGGGGTGTAGACATCGTAGAGTAGGAAATCGCGGACATCGGCGAAGAGGTAACGGCGTTTGAGCAACGGCACGATCTCCCGCATATGACGCTCGAGCAACCAGGGGTCGGGCTTTTCATCGTAATAGGCCCGGCGATATTCCATGCCGTACTTTTCGCGGAAGCCCTCGAACTGACCGTGGCCGAACATGGGCAGGCCGGGCAGGGTGGCCATCACCGTGGCGACGCCGAAGTATTTATCGCCTGTGCCGAACTGGACCGCAGCCGTCTCCTCGTCGGGATTGCTCATAAAATTGACATAGCGTTTGAGGATTTCGGGATCGAATTCGAGGGTGTTTTTAATCAATTGCCGATATTTGGCGTTATCTTCGTCGCGTAACATGTGCATAAATGCACTGTTATACACGCGATGCATGCCCAATGTGCGGACGAAATAACCTTCCAGCAGCCAGAAGGCTTCGGCCAGAAGAAGCGTATCGGGCGCCTCGGCGGCCACCCGGTCCACCACCTCCCGCCAGAATTCGTTGGGCATGGCTGCCTCGAACTCGGCCCGGGTCATGCCGTGTTCGGCGCGGGAGGGGATGGCGCCGCCGGTGCCGGGTTCGGGAAACCACAGCCGTTGGATGTGGCGTTTGGCCAGGGTCATGGCGGCATCGAAGCGGATAATGGGGAACTGACGGGCCACTTTGAGGATGGTCTGGATGACGACCTCGCGCACCTCGGGCTTGAGGTAGTTGAGCTGGGCCGTATCGTTCCAGGGCATGCTGGTCCCATCGTTACCGTGATAAATGTACAGTTCCTGGCCTGTCCCTCGGTCCAGACGTTTGAAGACCACGGCGGCGTCGGTGCGGTCGTAGTAGTGGTCTTCCAGAAAAATGCCCACGCGCGGGTCGGAGGAAAGGTCGGGGCCGTTGAAGGTGTAGGAGGGGAAGGGGCTATAGGGCAGGGAGAGAAACCACTCCGGATGCTCGATCACCCAGCGGGAGTCAATGGCCATGTGGTTGGGCACCATGTCGCTGGCCAGGCGAATGCCCCGTTGCCAGGCCCGACGTTTGAGGTCCTCCAGGGCCTCCGGTCCGCCCAGTTCGGTGGCGATGACGTAGTCATACAGGGAATAGGCCGAGGCGACGGCCTCAGGATTGCCCATCATCTGTTTGATCCGCTGGGAGGCTTTGGACCGCTCCCACAGGCCGATAAGCCACAGGCCGGTGATGCCGCGCGCGGCCAGCGTGTCAAGCTCGGCATCGGGGATGTCGCGCAGGGTGGTCATGGGACGGCCGTACTGCTTGCTGAGCTGGTCCAGCCAGACATAGGTGTTGCGGGCCAGCAGCACCAGGCGCGGCATCCAATCGCGATCGGGGCTGTAGTGTTCGGGTTCCCACTCCTGACCGGCAAAGGAAACCACCTCGATAGGGCCGGGTCCGGTAAAGACGGCCTTTTGCTCTTCGGCGATGAAATCGAGACCGGTGAGCAGGCGATACAGATAAGGGCCGATGAACTTCGCCCAATGGGTGCGGATGAACTCAAGCTGACCGGCCAGGGAATGGGGCGCTGCTCGCATGGGTGCCATCAGCAGGTCCGAGAGCTTCTCGCCTCCGGGACCAAAGCCGGGTTGTTCATCGAAGAAAGCTTTCAGTTCGGCAATGACCTGTGCATAGGCCGTCCGCTGCTCCAGCTCGGAATCATCAAAAAGCTCGCGGAACGGGATGAAGGCCGGGTTGGCATTGGCCAGCCACAACAGGAACAGCTCCTCAAGCTGGATCTCGCGATGGCTGCGTCCGTTCGTTGTCCCGCGGAAGTACGTTTCCAGGTCCAGCTCGCGACGATAGACCGCCGCCGGTGGGAAACGGTCGGCAAAGCGCCAGAGGGTATCCCGAACCGTTTCAGGGCCGAACCGTTCTTCCAGGTAGGCCAGCGCTCGTTCCGTCAAACGGGGGTCTATCTGTCGGCGGTAGAGTTCGACCATGAGATGCGCGATTTCGTCAATCAGGTTCATGGCATTGACCTGACTCGCCTGGACGGCCCGTTCTGGATAGCGCACCACGTCGCGACGGGCATTCATTTTCTGGGCAAAGACCCGTGCCGCGTAGAAATCGACGAAGACGACGTTACCGTTAAAAGTAAAAATGGACTGATCGAAATTGTAATAATCTCGTGCTTCACGAGATATGTGAAATTCGTACATAACCTTGTTAAAATAGGAACGAAAAAATTTTGCCTTCTATTGCGCAGACATCAAACTTTTTCACCGTTTTTCGGTGCAGGCTCTTACTCGATGACAACGATACACGAACGGGTTCGATCGCGATCATCGGCCAGGAGGGCGCCGGTTTCATCCTGCAGCCGAATTGTAGCACGATTTGCGGCTGCATCCACCGTCACCAGGCCGTAGGCATAGGTATCAAGCCGCCGACAGTCCACACCGACCAGGTCGAGGCCACGGTGAAACTGCTCGACCAACTCCGGACCGCCGCTGTGCTCCAGCCGACGGCCGAGGGTGGTAGCGGCAATGGGGCCGGTCACGGCCTCGTAGGCGACAGGGGTAGGATCGGTGAAACGGTCGATAAACACCTCGTTCATCAGATTGGCATGGGCATCGGCGGTCAGAAAGATGACGTTGGCAATCTGCCGGCTGCGGATGAAGGAGAGGATTTCGCCGCGTTCGGCGGCGTAGCCCTCCCAGCGGTCGTAGGGCCAGAGGTAGTACTGCTGGATGGGGACCGGAGTGACGACGAAACGGAAACGGGCCGTCGAAGTAAGCAAGGTTTGTTGGAAAAGGGCCTTCTGCTGGCTGCCCAGCAGGGTGCGGTTCGGGTTGGCGATGGCCTCGCGGCAACCGGGCGGCGGTGTGGCCGGCAGACCCAGGTTCAGGCGGCTGAGCGCTGGCAGCATGGGCGCCGGGTCGAGTTGACCGTTCTCATCGCGGCAGGCCGCTACCGCGCTGGCGCTGCGGCATGAACGCGTGTCGAGGATTATCAGTTCGACCAGACGGCCCCACCGAAACACGCGGAACAACGGCGCCGCCGCACAGCCATCGGCCGGAGGTAGGGCTGCGGTGGATAGGGGCATGTATTCGAGAAAAGCCTGTCGCGCGGCCGCATAACGAGTACGATCGACGGTCTGACCGGCGTAATCGTTGACGACCTCGTGGTCATCCCAGATGGCGTAGATGGGCACGACGGCCAGCAGGTCGGTCAGGGCCGTATAGCGGCGATGGAGGCGATACGTCTGCCGATACTCGGCCAGGGTCTGGGCCGGACCCCCGGCGCGGTCCGGTGAATCGGCGTAAATCGTATCGCCCAGGTAGATGAAGAAATCGGGCTGTTGGCGACGCACGGTGTCCAGGACCTCGAAGGCATTGTAGGCAGGGCGTCCGTCCACGAGGGTGCCGTCGCTGTCGCCGCTGTAGGCAAAACGCACATCGGCCGGCCGATCGGGAGCCGGGGCCGTGCGCAGCACACCGCTCGGGCCGGCGTCGGCGCCCCGGCGCCAGCGGAAGAAGTAACGCTCACCGGGTGTCAACGCCTCCACCCGCGCCTGGGCTGTGAAGTCGGTAGCCGGCCCAACCACCACAGTTCGACGCGCCACCACGGCGTTGAAAAAGGGATCGGTGGCGATTTCCAGGGTCAATTGGGCCTCGTCATCGGTGCGCGTCCAGAACTGCGCGGCCGTAGCGGTGACATCGCCTACGGCCACTCCGTCGGGAAAGCTCGTGATCGCCGGGGCGCGGCCCACCCAGGGCAGATAGTAGCGAAAGGGCACTTCATCGGGGTTGCTGCCGGCAGCCCGGACCCCTAACGGCAGCAGCAAGCCCACCAGCAGTCCTATCACCGACAGCAGGAAACGCCGATCCCCGGGGAGACCGGCAGCGGGTCGGAAGCGGTAGCGGAATCGTCTCATGGGGGATGGCATCCAAACAGGTCGGAAATATGATCTAAATCATATTCGTGAAATTTAGAACATGCTTTACTAGGGATGTCTCACCTCCCAGTGCGGCACCCTCTCATCGGTGCACCTCCTTTCAGTGTGTGTGTGGAGAGATCCCCGGCGTCACAAACGCCGGGGATTCTCTTTTAAGGAGGGTTTCGTCATCCTCCCGTGGGTTCTCAAACCTGCGAGAAGATTTTCGGATCGCGCGGATGGCGGACACCCCCATTATCGCCGCGTCGGCCCCGGTCGAAAAGTGGAGGGGATAGATGCATAACGGAAAGCGGCGCCTTCGGATCCCCGCTGCGCCTGCGAACGCTAGCCGGGGCGCCGGGCCTGGGCGCGCAGCGCCTCTTTTTCCTCGGCGGAGAGAAAGGCAACGGTCAGGGCATTGGCCTGGGCCTGGCGGATCTGCGCCGGTGTGAGGCCGGC
>Ga0197142_1001618_pt1 | contig 20435 bp, 16 predicted proteins | sample GBS60_MetaG_FD_148614 | JGI IMG/M metagenome (GOLD analysis project Ga0197142, IMG submission 148614) | Sediment microbial communities from Great Boiling Springs, Gerlach, Nevada, United States - GBS 60_MetaG | ecosystem: Environmental > Aquatic > Thermal springs > Hot (42-90C) > Sediment... | reverse complement strand
GAGATTACGGGATATTCTGTTTTTGGATCAAATTCTGTGGAGTTTGCGTTTTTCCAACCTAATACATTTCGTGCAAATTCAATCACCGCACATTGCATACCTAAACATATACCAAAATAAGGGATTTTATTTTCTCTAGCGTATTTTATTGCAAGTAGTTTACCTTCTATACCACGATTACCAAAACCACCAGGCACTAATATCCCATGAACATCTTTAAAGACACTTAAATCACCTGTTTTTTCTAATTGTTCTGGATCAACTTTTACTAATTCTATGTTTACTTTATTGGCAATACCACCATGGAACAATGCTTCGTATACAGAGCGATATGCATCTTGTAATGCAATATATTTTCCAACTATAGCGATTTTGATAGTTTTTGTAGGATGTCTTATCGTTTCTAATATTTCTTCCCATTTTTTAAAATTCAATCGATTGGGTTGCATTTTAAAATGTTCTAGTACTGCTAAATCCAATTTTTCTTCTTTGTACATTGCAGGTATTTCGTAAATAGAAGTTTGAATATCAATAGCAGAAATAATATTTTCTTTTTTAACATTACAATATAGACTTAATTTATCCTTCATTTCGTCTGTTAATGGTTTATTGATTCTACATACAAGAATATCTGGTTGGATACCATAAGTCATCAATTCTTTTACGCTATGTTGTGTTGGCTTTGTTTTTGCTTCTCCTGCAACAGTAATTGTTGGAACAAGCGTTAAATGAATAAAACAAACACCTTCTCTTCCTTTTTCGCGTCGCATTTGACGAATTGCTTCCAAAAAGGGTACAGATTCAATATCTCCCACAGTGCCACCAATTTCTACGATAACAAAATCCAAGTCTTCTTCTTTGGTTAAATCCGTTATCCTTCGCTTAATTTCGTTTGTAATGTGAGGAATAACCTGTACGGTTCTTCCTAAATAGTCTCCTCTTCTTTCGCGTTGTATAACCTCGTAATAAATCTGACCCGTTGTAACGGAATTTGCTTTACGAATTTTTGCATTTCGCGTAAAACGCTCATAATAGCCTAAATCTAAGTCGGTTTCTGCACCATCTTCTGTTACATAAACTTCTCCATGTTGGAAGGGACTCATCGTACCTGGATCTATGTTAATATAAGGATCCATTTTTTGCATTGCAACTTTATAGCCACGATTTTCTAAAAGATTGCCTAACGCAGCAACGGTTACACCTTTACCTAGTGAGGAACATACACCACCTGTAACGAATATAAAACGAGCCTGCATAAAACCAAATTTTTTAAATTTGTTTTCTGTTCTACTCAAATATATTCTATTTGAAATAACTAAATTATGTTAAAATTATAAAAAATATATAAAAATATAATTTACTAAATTATATCAAGTTTTATTTCTGTAATTTTTAGTCTAAAATTCTTGACGAACCTATGTTTTATTCTATATTGTACAATTAGTTTATTTATGGATTTTCAAAAGATTCTTATTTTTATATTATTCATGGTTTTTGTTTTACAATGTGGAAACGGAAGAGTACCTGATGAAAAAAAATTTCCATCTCAACCCAAAGAACAGTTTACCAAAGGCGAAAACTATTGTGATGTACACTCTACGGTTTGTGAATTTTCGATTAAAGAAGGTGGAGAAATCATCGCCCAAGGTATTTTAAACCTTCATCCAAAACCCGTATATGCTATGAAGCCAATTGAATTTGACTTAACACTTACGACAAGTAAATTACAAAATCCAGAGATCTTACTAAATCTAACTATGCCAGCGATGTATATGGGAATTAATAAAGTTTTTTTAAAGAAAGTTTCTAAGAATGTTTACAAAGGCAATGGTATGTTTGCTGAATGTGTCACAGAAGACAGAAGATGGAATATTAAAATTGTTTTTAAAGAAAATGAAAAAATCTACACAAAAGATATCCAATTTGATATTATACAATAAATTAATATTCAATATTTTTTAAAACTTTATAGATAATTATATTAAAGCACAAAGGAGTTATTATGCAAAAAATCTCTACTTTAACTAAGATTCAATATGCCAATTTACTATCCCTTTTGGTTTTTTTATTATTGATCATCTTTGAGTTAAATAAAAAAAGCTTTGAACCATTACAACTTATGGTAATTCTAAACCTATTTCTTTTTACTTACATTTTTTTTGCAACAAAAAAGGTAAAAGATTTACTAAAAAAAATTAATCATGGTATAGAAATAAAATCGTTAGAAGAAATAAAAAACCTAAAAGAAGGAGGCGAACTTTTCGAACTTATTGATCATTTAAATAATTTATTACTTAATACAGAATCAACCACAAAAAATATGCTTATAGAAAATATACAAAAAGAAAAAATTTCCGAATTAGATAATCATTTCTCCAAAGAAAAGCTGGCGAAGATCGAAGATGGCATCCAAAAAAGTTTATCGAATATTGCAGGAGATTTGAACAAAGTTGTTCAAAAGATTCAAATGATTAAACAAGAAAATAATAAAACTGTTCAAATCGCAATAGAAGGAGAAAAAGAGGTTTCGGGAATTTTATCAAATCTTAGTTCTTTAATACAAAACATAGAAGATTATTCTAAAATGATTCAAAATCTTGCCCAAAAAATGGAAGATATTGGGATGATTGTTTCTCTTATAAAAGAAATTGCAAACCAAACAAATTTATTGGCACTTAATGCAACTATTGTTGCAGCAAAAGCAGGCGAAGTAGGAAAAAGCTTTGCAGTTGTTGCAGATGAGGTTCGAAAGCTTGCAGAAAGAACCAAAAAAGGAACAGAAGATGTAAGTGAAGTTATAATAGAACTTCAACAACAAAGTAAAGACACATTATCTAAAACAAATGAGCTATTAAATCTAACTCAACAATCAAATGCTTCTATTAAAGGACTAACAGGAATTCTAAAAAACTTTGTAAGCTCTGCAATTCAAAACGAAAAACTAACAGATGTGTTATCTTTAAATATATTTTTATCCACCAAAAAGTTGGACCATGTAATATTTAAAATCAATACATATTTAAGTGTTACACACAATAAAATGGTTTTCCAATTTACAGATCACTACAATTGTGCTTTTGGAAAATGGTATTATTCCGATGGCATTAAAGAGTTTGCAGATTTGGTAACCTTTAAAAGAATCGAAAACCATCATGCGAATTATCATAAAGTATTATTTAATGTGGTAGACTTGATAGAAAACAAAAAAGATTTAACACAAAACCAAGAGATTATCTTGAATAGTTTTAATATGGCAGAAGAAGAATCACAATTACTCTTTAACGACATGGACTTGTTATTAGAAGAGAAAGCGCAAAGATTAGGGATTACGTATAAGGTTTAAAGGAAATTTATGGAGTTTTGGGATGTAGAATCTTATTATTTGGTTGCTTTAATTTCTGGGTTTTTGGGTGGTCTTAGCCATTGTAGTTTTATGTGTGGTCCGATTATCACTTCTTTTGTCGTAGAAAAGAATCAACCTAAGTACAATATCTATTTGGCACAATTTTTTTATCATTCTGGTAGAATTTTTACTTATAGTATGATTGGATTTCTTATGGGATATGGGGGATTTTTTGTAAGTAACTTAGGGCTTATTATTGGAATCAAAAATACTATTATGATTCTTGTGGGGATTTACTTAATCTTAAAGGGACTAGAAATGATAGGGTTAATAAAGCATCTGAACTTGTCTTTCGAAACGATAGGGAATACCACAAAATTTTTTTCTAACATGATTTTATTCCTCCGCGATATGTCGTCTAGTTGGAAATATTTTTTGTATGGATTAGTGTTAGGGTTTTTACCTTGTGGATTATCTTATACAGCTTTTATTGCTTCGAGTGGACTGAATGATCCTTTTAAAGGTTTTTTGTTTATGTTTTTGTTTGGTTTAGCAAATGTACCAGCTCTGTTTTTTGTTGTATCTTTTTCTTATAGGGTTGTTCAGACTACGAGAAACCTTTTGTATTATTTGACGGCAATTGTATTTATCGTTTCGGGAATCTATTTTATTTATTCTCAGGTTGATAAATTTTTTTAATGGATTTAGTTCTTATAACTTCTGCCATTGAAGAAGAATTGATAGAATTAGAAACTTTCAACCACCAAGAATTAAAATTAGATAAAAATATTTATAAAATCATTTTATTACCACTTGGAATAGGAAAGCTCAACGCATTGTATAATTTAATGAATTGGTATTATAATCATCTTCGAAACGATTCTCTTAAAGAAATTATTTTCTTAGGCTCTTGTGGCAGTTATGATTTAGATTACAAAAAAGATTTTATCGCCTCTTGTGAATTTATCAATTATGACTATGCCTCTTTGACGAGTACAAGTAAGACTTTGTTAGAAGTTTCGAAACGAATCAAAACAGAACAAGGAGAAGTTGCAAAATCTATAATTCATCTTTACCAATGGGAATTTGGTATTGTAAATTCTACGGATTCTATTACATTAAAAAAAATTGATAAAAATATATTATTGAAAAAAATAAATAATCTATCTACCAGTAATGTATACGAAAATTTAGAAACTTATGGTATTGCTCTTTTTTGCTCAAAAATAAAAATTCCTTTTACTGCTTTTTTGAGTATTACAAATGCTGTATACGAAAATGGTTCCGAAGAATGGCTTAAAAATTATCGAACCATGGCAAAAAAAATGAATCTTATGATAAAAAATTATCTTAAAGGTATTTTAGATTCAAGTTTTTTTTAGTCGATATTATATTTAACTATGGGGCAAAAAGAAAATAAAGATATACGGAGTTCGCGAGAAAATTTGGAAGAAGAACCCAAAGAGGTTTTTTATCGGATTCAATTAACGGTTGCAGTTTATAAAAACAAAAAGTTGGCTTATAAGAACGAAATGATTGTCCCAACTTGGTATACAAGACGATCAGAAGCTCGTGCTCACATTAAAAAAGAAATCAACAAGCGATTAAAAGAATCGGATTTTTTTATTTCGCCACGCGTTGATTACGATTTAGTAAGATACTCTCAGGAAGGGAGTTGCAATACTTACATAAGATATAGAATTATCGAAGAAGAGGAGAATTTATTAAAAATACACGATCAAATATCAATTGACAATAAGATAACGTAATTATTTTAAAAAATTGTGTTAGCTGTAGATGAACAATCAAAATCCTTTCAACGCGAGGTAATAGATTCACTCTTAAAAAAGCTTTTAGATTCTTTAAAAATTGATCCTTCTGATAAAAGTGAATTATACAACCAGCTAACAAACTATTTAGATAATCGTCAAGTTTATAGCATTGATTCCCTTATACAAAATTCTTCTCAGGTCGCTCGAATTCTTAGAATCAATCCACAGAGCCTTAACGAAATCATTCAAAAAAATTATTTTAAGATCGTTCAACAGCTAAAAAAGCAAAAAGAAAGTATTAACTTATTCTTAAAAGACGAAAAGCAAAATATCATCGACATTATTACTCAACATATTTTCTCTTCGAATTTGTTTGATTCTTATTTTAAAGAAGAAAATCAATTATACGTATTATATTTACCAAACCAGAAGATATTCGAAAAGTCAGATTCAACATTAAAAGGAGCCGAAGCAAATAAGCAAGAAGACAAAATTCAAAAATCAACACAACCCCCACAATCTCCCAAAGAAGAAAAATCAATACTACAAGAGATATTAGAACTTTTTCCTAATGTCCAAACAACAATGAATTTAACTGCAAAAATAGAATCCTTAGAAGCGAATGTTTTAAGTCCAACAGAAGAAAAACAAGACGAAAGGCAAAATATACCTCAACAAAAACAAATAGATTCTGAATCCATTTTAAAAGAAATTTTAACGAATTTTTCGAGTTTATTTCCTATTTCGAAAGATTTGCAGAAAATTGTAGATGTAGATAAGGAAGAAATGGTTCAATACACAGAAATCCAAGATACTTCTAGTCAAAGAGAAGAATTACAAAAAGATTTTATTCCTATACCATTTACGATTTCAGAATATGTGGATTTAAGAAAAAAATTACAACAATACAAAAATGATCCGAATGCTTACGCGAATTTTATTAAAATGGCAAACCAAAATCAAAAAAGTGTAATTGCCATTTTAAACATCATTTCTCGAGAAAATGATTCCCATTTTTTGTTAGAGAATTATTTAGAGCATGTTTCTGTTAAATTAAATATACCGAAAGAAGCGGTCAGTGAACTTTATTATAGAATAAAAAAATACAATATGTGTATTGGTTTTTTAAAACAAGCAGCAGAACATCTAAAAAAGCATGAACCCAAATTATACAATAATTTTATTAGAATTTATGAACCTTTGCTGGATTTTATATCTCTCCTTAATGGCGAAAATCAAGAACAATTTCTGGAAAGTAATATCGATAAAAATTTAAAATTATTGTTGATTTCTATAATAGATGAAAATGATAGGCAGAGACTACAGAGCTTTTTAAAAAAGTTTATATTTAACATCAGAAAATATTTATAAAACCATACAGATAAAATCAACTAAACAGAAATTTTATTTTAAACTTCATTTGGTTTCTTTCGAAAAATCTTGACTACATTTCATAAAAAAAAATAAAGGTCATTCTATAAAAAATTTGCCCTCTTAGCTCAGTTGGTAGAGCACTTCCATGGTAAGGAAGGGGTCACCAGTTCGAGTCTGGTAGAGGGCAAAATAGGCCGGTAGTTCAATGGCTAGAATAGGGGCCTCCAAAGCCTCTGATGCGAGTTCGATTCTCGCCCGGCCTGCCATATAGAAGAGGAATAATTTATATGTGGAAGTTTATTCAAGAGGTGAGGGAAGAATTAAAGCATGTAATATGGCCCTCTAGGGAAGAAGTGGTAAAATCAACGTGGATTATACTGCTTACTGTGATAGTTCTGTCGATTTTTTTGTTTATGACAGATTTTGTTTTCGAAAAGGTTTTTGAATTTTTAGTAAATTTAGGGACAAAATAATTATGAAGCAATGGTACGTTATTAGAACACAATCTGGGCACGAAAAAAAAGCAAAAACGAATTTAGAAAAATATTTAGAAAAAAAAGGAATTAGAGATAAATTAGGACAAGTAATAGTGCCCGTTGTAAAAGTACCACAAATAAGAAAGGGAAAAAAGGTCTTTATCGAAAAAAAGATTATGCCAGGATATATTATTGCTGAACTGGAATTGGATGAAGATATAAAATCAGAAATTAGAAAAATTCCTTCTATTGCTGGGTTTATAGGTGGAGCAAATCCCAAGCCATTATCTAAAGACGAAGTAAGAGATATACTGAATCTACAAGGGGTTGATTCTCAAGAAGAAGTATCTATACCTCCACCTTTGCTTTTTAACAAAGGAGAAAAGGTTAAAATTATCGACGGACCTTACAATAATTTTAGTGGTGTAATCGAAGATGTTTTAAAGGATCAAGGGAAGTTAAAGATTAAAATAGAAATATTCGGTCAAACAACAACCATAGAAGTTGACTATTCACAAGTAGCATCAAATGTATAAGTAATTTATAAAATATTTTAATACAAAAAGGCAAAAACTATGGCACAAAAAAAGGTAGTAAAGCAAATCAAATTGCAAATCGAAGCAGGAAAAGCAACACCAGCACCACCTGTAGGGCCAGCGTTAGGTCAGGCAGGAGTTAACATAAAAGAATTTTGTGAACAATTTAACAATAGAACCAAGACACAAGCGGGATTAAAAATACCTGTCTTAATTACAGTTTATTCGGATAGAAGTTTTACATTTATAACAAAATCACCCCCCGCAGCTGTTTTGGTCTTAAAAGAATTAGGCTTAGAAAAAGGTTCTAGCACTCCTGGTACTAAAAAAATTGGAAAAATTACCAGAGCACAATTAGAAAAAATTGCCCAAATTAAAAAAGATGATCTAAATGCAAACGATATGGATGCTGCGGTAAAGATCATTGCAGGAACATGTAGATCTATGGGTGTTGATGTAGAATTAGATTGATGATAACTCGGAGGAAATAATGAAGCGCGGTAAAAAATGGATAGAAGCAAATAAAAAAGTAGATTCCAATGTACCACTTTCCATCGACGAAGCTGTAAAAAAAGTAAAAGAGGTTTCGTATACAAAATTTGATGGAACAGTGGAAGCGCATTTTAAAATCAACTATAAATCACTACAAAATGTTCGAGGTATAGCTTATTTACCTCATGGTACGGGAAAAAAGATTAAAGTTTTGGTTATAGCACGCGAAGATAAACACGACGAAGCAAAAGCAGCAGGTGCTGATTATGTAGGTGCAGATGATATTATCGAAAAAATTCAGAACGAAAAATGGACTGATTTCGATGTTTGTATTGCAACACCAGATATGATGGGGAAAATAGGAAAATTAGGTCCCATTTTAAAAGGAAAAATGCCCAAGCCTAAAGCAGGAACTGTTACAGAAGATCTTAAAGTAGCTATCAAAAATGTAAAAGGTGGTCAAGTAGAATATAAAACAGATAAGACTGGCGTTGTACATGTTCCAATTGGAAAGGTCTCTTATTCAGAAGATCAATTGAAAGAAAATTTAAAAGCTTTATATCAAACTATAATGAGAGATAAACCAGCTGATGCCAAAGGGGAATATATTAAATCTATTTATTTAGCTCCAACAATGGGACCATCAGTTAAGGTAAATGCAAAAAGTATAGCATAGGAATATATAAAAAATAGTCGTGAATTGTTATAAAACGACATCTTGCTCACAAAGCGAGATAATAAAAATTCTTAAAGGAGAAATGTATGCCATCGAAAAGAAATGTGAAGTTATACGAAGAAATTAGCGAGATATTACAAGAAAAACCAAATGTACTTATTACAACTTATACTGGATTAACAGTAGCTCAGTTAACAGAGTTAAGAAAAAAAATCAGAGAAAAAAATGGAACGTTAAAAGTTGTAAAAAATACTCTTTTTAAGATTGCATTAAAAAATTCTGAAAAACATGAATACGAAGAAAAAGAGGATAAAATCGAAAAAACCATCGTAGGACCAATAGCAGTTGCATTTGCAGGCGAAGAATTACCAGCAATAGCAAAGATCATCGTAGAAGAATCTAAAAAAGAAGAAAAAATTCAGCTAAAAGGTGGATATTTCGAAGGAAAATTCTTAGATCACGTAGAAGTTAAGAATATCGCTGGTTTACCAACAAAAGAAGAATTGCTAGCAATTATTGCTCGTGGATTAAATACACCTGCACAAAAAATAGCAATTGGTATAAACGAGATAATAACGAAATTAGCAAGAGGAATTAAAGCAGTAGCAGAAAAAAGTAATAAATAAAATAATCATTAAATTTTAAGGAGAAACATATGTCAGTAACAGATGAATTACTTGAAAAGATAGGACAGCTAACATTAGTAGAAGCAGCAGAATTAGTAAAAAAAATGGAAGAAAAATTCGGAATATCTACTGCTGCTCCAGTAGCAATTGCGGGAGTGGCACCAGCAGCAGGTGGAGCACAACAAGAAGCCGAAGAACCTACTTCTTTTAATGTAATTCTAAAAAATCAAGGAGATAAAAAAGTTGATGTTATTAAAGTTGTGAGAGAAATAACTGGATTAGGATTAAAAGAAGCAAAAGAATTAGTAGAAAAAGGAAACCAAGTAGTAAAAGAAGGTGTTGCAAAAGCCGAAGCAGAAGATTTAAAGAAAAAATTAGAAGCTGCAGGGGCTACAGTAGAATTAGTACCCGCTTAAATCTTCTATCTATTAAAATTGGATCCGCACATAAAGTGCGGTCCAAATATTTTAAAACTGAATAAAATGTTATTAAGTTTCAATAAAAGTTCAAAAATCATGTTAATTAAAGTTCTATATACTTTATTTTCAGTTAATAAAAATAATAGAAATATCAACATTAATAGCTAAGTGCTTTTATAACATTGTTTAATTATCGAGGAAATTATGACAACTAAAATATTAAACCAACAAATAAAAAAACAAAAAAATGTCGTAAATTTGGGGAAAATTACCAATTATGATTTAATTCCCGATTTAATTGCAATACAATTTAAATCATATAATGATTTTTTACAGATCGATTGTGAGCCTCATAAAAGAGAGAATAAAGGTTTAGAACAAGTATTTCGCGAATCATTCCCTATTTATTCAAATGACGATAGTATTATTTTAGAGTATGATCATTATACATTAGGTGAATGCAAATGGTCTCCAAAAGAATGCAAAAGTAGAGGTATTACTTATGGTGCACCAATAAGAGCAGTTCTTCGTGTAGTTAATAACGAAACAGGAGAAATTCGCGAACAAGAAGTTTATTTTGGCGAAATACCATTAATGACACCAAATGGAACATTTATTATAAATGGTGCTGAACGTGTAGTGGTTTCTCAACTTCATCGTTCACCGGGAATTTTCTTTTTTGAAGAAAAAGAGAAAGCTTTGTTTACCGCAAGAATTATTCCTTACAAAGGTTCATGGATAGAAATTGAATTAGATCAAAAAGAAATTCTTTATGTAAAAATAGATAAAAAGAAACGAATACCTGCCACGATTTTTTTACGTTCCTTAATTGCAGAACAAGGTACCGACGAAGAAATCTTAAAAATATTCTACGAAACAGAAAGAGTGAATATAAAAAAGCTCAAAAAAAATCAATTAAATCAAGTAATAAAAAAAAGGGTTGCTCAAGATATAATTGAACCAGAAAACAACGAAGTTATCATGCATGCAGGAGAGTTGATCGACGAAGATGCATTCAATATCTTAAAAGAAAGAAAAATAGAAGAGATAGAAATCTTGATTTTCCCAGACGATAAAGATGATACATTGTTAATCAATACGTTAGAAAAAGATGGTGTAAAAAATAAAGAAGAGGCTGTTTTAAAATTTATTGAATATTTACGTGGTGATGGTTATACTTACGAAGATGCATTAACTCTTATAGAATCTTTGTTCTTTGACGAGAAAAATTATGATCTTTCGCCTGTTGGTAGGTTTAAAGTAAATAATAAGTTTAAGTTTATCAACCCAAAAGACTTCGAAAATGCAAAAGAAAGAGTTTTAAGAAAAATCGATATAATAGAAACCTTTAAATATTTTATCCGACTCGTAAACGAAATCGAAGGATATGATGTAGATGATATCGATCATTTAGGAAATCGAAGGGTAAGAAGTGTAGGAGAATTACTGGCGAACCAGCTTAAAAGTGCTTTCGTTAAAATGGAAAGAGTAATAAAAGAAAGAATCAATTCTGCAGAAAGAGATACAATTACTCCACAATCGCTTATTTCTATAAAACCCATTACAAGTGCGATCAATGATTTTTTTGGATTAGGACAATTATCTCAATTTATGGATCAAACCAATCCACTATCAGAAACAACTCATAAAAGACGACTAAATGCATTAGGCCCTGGTGGTTTAAATCGAGAACGAGCTGGTTTTGAAGTAAGGGATATTCATTTTAGTCATTATGGAAGAATGTGTCCAATAGAAACGCCAGAAGGTCAAAATATCGGTTTGATTGTTTCTATGAGTACATTTGCAAGAGTGAATGAATTTGGATTTTTAGAAACACCATACAGAAAAGTTATCAAAGAAAGAGATAAAAACGGAAAAATAACAAAGGTTTATGTATCAGATCAAATTGAATACATGACAGCAGATATCGAAGAGCATTATGTTATCGCGCAAGCAAATGCTCCTCTAAACGAAGATGGAACATTTAAGAATCGTTTAGTAGCTTGTAGAAAAAAAGATGATTATCCATTAAAACCACCAGAAGAAATCGATTATATGGATATTGCACCACTACAAGTTGTAAGTGTTTCCACTTCTCTGATTCCATTTTTAGAGCATGATGATGCCAACAGAGCATTGATGGGATCTAACATGCAAAGACAAGCTGTACCATTACTTTTCGAAGAAGAACCTTTAGTCGGTACAGGAATGGAAACGCGTGTAGCATATGATTCTCGCGTTTGTATATTAGCAGAGGAAGATGGTGTAGTAGTAAAGGTTGATGCAAACCAAATCATTGTAAGAGAAAAGAACGGAAATGAAAGAATCTATAAATTAAGAAAATTCGAAAGGACTAACCAAGATACTTTATTTAACCAAAAACCCGTTGTGTATACATTAATATTTGATTATAAGGTTTGGCATTCAGAAAAAAGAAAATATATCTTACCAAAAGAAGCAATTGTAAATTCTGTAAAAAAAGATTCAATAGAAATCAAAGTAGTTATAGAAGAAGATTACAAAACAGAAGATATCATTGTTTATCCGTTAAAATACGAAGATAAAGAATTTGAGCCATTCGTAAAAGAAGGATCAAAAATCAAAAATGGAACAATTTTAGCTGGTCAAAAAGTCTATAAAGAATTACGAGATTCGAATGGTATTATAAAAAGAAAAGCTACTATATTGGCAGAAGGACCATCTATCAATAATGGTCGATTAGCTTTGGGGAAAAATATTCTCGTAGCATTTATGCCTTGGAATGGTTATAATTTCGAAGATGCAATATTAATCAGTGAAAGAGTTGTTCGTGATGATTTATATACATCTATTCACATAGAAGAATTCGAAGTGCAAGCAAGAGAGACAAAATTAGGTCCAGAAGAAATAACAAGAGATATACCCAATATAAGCGATAAAGCATTTAGAGAATTAGACGAGAATGGTATTATTCGAATTGGAGCAGAAGTAAAACCAGGTGATATACTAGTAGGGAAAGTTACACCCCAAGCAGATAGAGAAATGTCGCCAGAGTATAAGCTCTTGCATAGTATATTTGGAGAAAAATCCAGAGATGTTAAAGATACATCTTTAAGAGTTCCAAATGGTGTAGAAGGTATTGTAGTAGAGGTAAAAAGATATTCGCGAAAAAATGGAGATGAACTGCCATCTGGTGTAGAAGACATGGTAAAAGTCTATGTAGCGAGTAAAAGAAAACTACAAGTTGGCGATAAGATGGCTGGTAGACATGGTAATAAAGGGGTTGTTTCTAAAATCTTACCAGTTGAAGATATGCCATTTATGGAAGATGGAACGCCTATTGATATTGTTTTAAATCCATTAGGTGTTCCTTCTCGAATGAATATTGGCCAGATCTTGGAAACCATGTTGGGCTTCGCTGGTTATAAATTAAACCGTCTTTTCGAAACACCCGTATTCGATGGTGCAACTGAAGAAGATATAAAAAAATTTTTGGAAGAAGCTGGTTTACCATCGGATTGTAAGTTTGATCTATACGATGGAAGGACTGGAGAAAAATTCGAAGGAAAAGTCTTTTGTGGATACATCTATATGTTAAAATTAGCTCATATGGTTGATGATAAAATGCATGCTCGCTCTACCGGTCCATATTCATTGGTTACACAACAACCATTGGGAGGTAAGGCTCAATTTGGTGGTCAAAGATTAGGAGAGATGGAAGTATGGGCATTAGAAGCTTATGGAGCAGCATATAGCCTACAAGAACTACTTTCTGTAAAATCAGATGATATACTTGGAAGAAACAGAATCTACGATGCGATTATAAAAGGTATTCATACCATTAAACCAGGTATACCAGAATCTTTTAATGTATTGTTACAAGAATTAAGAGGCTTGGCATTGGATATGGTGATGCTCGACGAAAATGGAAATGTGATCGATTTAGCGGATTTAGACGAAGATTATAGCCGTTCGAGCAAAACAAAAATCAGAATCGAAACTATCGAAAGAAATTAAAAAAGGGAATACATATGGCATTAAAAAAAGAAAAAACATTCGAAGCAATTAAAATTATGTTAGCAAGTCCCGATCGTATTCGGGAATGGTCCTACGGGGAAGTAAAAAAAGCAGAAACTATTAATTACAGAACGTTAAGACCCGAACGCGAAGGATTGTTTTGCGAAAAAATATTTGGAACAACCAGAGATTGGGAATGTTTTTGTGGCAAGTTTAAATCTGTAAGATACAAAGGGGTAATTTGTGATAGATGTGGTGTAGAAGTTACACATAGTAAAGTAAGAAGAGAAAGAATGGGGCATATTGAACTTGCTACACCAGTGGCTCATATATGGTATTATAGAAATGTGCCCAGTAGAATTGGATTATTACTCAACAAAAACGTTAACGAAATTAAAAGTATTTTGAATTACGAAAGATATGTTGTAATCGATCCTGCAGATTCTGATAAAGAAGTTGGTGAATTAATCTCAGAAGATGAATACAACGAATATTTGGACGAATACGGTGAAAAATTTGTCGCAATGATAGGAGCAGAAGCTCTAAAAGAATTATTGAGTAGAATCAACATCGAAGAAGAAATCCACGAAATACGAAGTCAATTATCCGTAGAGCAAAATAAGGCGTCAGATCAAAAATTATTAAAACGTTTAGAAATTTTAGAATCATTGAAAGAATCTGGGAATAGACCTGAATGGATGATTTTAGAAGTTATTCCTGTTATACCCCCCGAATTAAGACCTATGGTTCAGTTAGAAGGTGGAAGATTTGCATCTTCGGATTTAAATGACTTATACAGAAGAGTTATAAACAGAAACAATCGCTTAAAACGTTTGCAACAATTAAGGGCACCAGAAATCATTGTTAAAAACGAAAAACGAATGCTTCAAGAAGCGGTTGATTCTTTGTTCGATAACACAAAACGTGGCAAACAAGGTGTAGTAAAAGGGAAAGGCAATAGACCTCTAAAATCTCTTTCTGACATGCTAAAAGGAAAGCAAGGTAGATTTAGACAAAATTTATTAGGTAAACGAGTGGATTATTCTGGTCGTTCTGTGATTGTGATTGGACCTAACTTAAAATTACACGAAATGGGATTACCAAGAAAAATGGCATTAGAATTATTCAAGCCATTTATTCTAAGGAGATTGCTAGAACTCGACATTGTTCCAAATATCAAAACAGCAAGAAAAAAGGTAGAAGAAGAATCTCCCGAAGCAAACGAAGCATTAGAATATGTAATTAAAGAACATCCTGTATTGTTGAACAGAGCACCTACATTACATAGGTTAGGTATACAAGCATTTTTACCAGTAATCGTAGAAGGAAAAGCAATACAATTACATCCATTGGTATGTCATGCTTTCAATGCAGATTTTGATGGAGATCAAATGGCGGTACACGTACCACTATCAGCAAGGGCACAATTGGAATCTTGGATGTTGATGTTGTCTTCTCATAATATATTAAACCCTGCGAATGGTCAACCAATTGTATTCCCTACCCAAGATATGGTATTGGGACTTTATTTCTTAACATCGAAATTAGAAGGTGATGTAGGCGAAGGGAAAAGTTTTTCTTCGTTAGAAGAGATATTGTATGCTGTCGATAGAAAGGTTGTAGGTTTACGAGCAGAAATTCGCGTTTTAATGGATGATAAAATTATTCGAACAACACCTGGAAGAGTAATATTCAACTCTATTTTACCTAAGGGATATCCTTTTGTAAACAATCCTATTACAGATAAAGAAGCAATCCGTATTATTGCAGAAGTTTATGCAAATTATAGCTCAATAGAAACAGTCGAAATGTTGGAAAAATTCAAAGAATTAGGTTTCTATTATTCTACAAGATTTGCACCTTCCATTTCTATTTCGGATATCAAAGTTCCCAAGAAAAAATATGAATTAGTCAAAAAAGCAAACGAAGAAGTAGAAAAGGTTACTAAAGATTTTCATAATGGCATTATCACTGACGAAGAAAGATATAAAAAGGTTATCGAAATCTGGGATAAAACCAACGAAGAAGTTCTTAAAGCAGTTTTCGAAGAGTTAAAGTATGATCAAAAAGGCTTTAATCCTGTCTATGCAATGGCGGAATCAGGCGCTCGTGGTTCTAAACAACAGATTCGGCAGCTTGCAGGAATGCGTGGATTGATGGCAAAACCATCGGGAGAAATTATAGAATTACCTATTCGCGCTAATTTTAAAGAGGGATTAAGCATATTGGAATTTTTTATTTCTACCCATGGTGCAAGAAAAGGGTTAGCAGATACTGCATTGAAAACCGCAGATGCTGGATATTTAACGAGAAGGTTAGTAGATATTGCTCAAGATGTAATTGTTACAGAAGAAGATTGTGGAACGAAACAAGGACTATGGATTGGACCAGTAAAAGATAGGGATAAAGTGGTTGTTTCTTTAGGTGATAGATGTTTTGGAAGGATATTAGCAAAAGATGTACTAGATCCTGTCACTGGCGAAGCAGTTATTAAAGCTGGTACAATGATTTCTAAAGAAATTGGGAAAAAAATCGATTCTTTGGGAATTGAAAAAATATTTATACGATCTGTTTTAACTTGTGAATCTAAAAGAGGAATATGCGCAAAGTGTTATGGGTTAGATTTAGCACGATTAAAGCTAGTAGAAATGGGCGAAGCTGTAGGAATTATAGCTGCACAATCTATTGGACAGCCAGGAACACAGCTAACAATGCGAACATTCCATGTGGGTGGTATTGCCACAAATGTAGAGAGGGGCGAAAATGAACATCGTGCACCAGATGATTGTTTAGTTTTAAACATTCAAGGAACAATTGTTAAAAACAGAGATAATAAAAGATTGCTTGCAACAAGAGGATCTGTTGAACTTAAAAAGATATGGTTTAAATATCCATTAAATCATTTAAAGGGTATCTCGGTAAAAAATGGAGAAAAAATTATTCATGGTCAGCAAATTGCAGATGAGTATTACGACGAAAATAATGAAATAAAGCGAGGACTAATTTCTGATGCAAAGGGTATTGCAATAATTGATGAAGAAAAAGGTCTATTTTATATAGTAGATGAAAATATCATTACGATAAACTTAAAAGTTGGAAGCGAAATATACGTAGAAGAAAATCAATTCTACAAGAAAAATGATCTAATAGCAAGGTTCGATTCTGTAAATGATCTAATCATTACAGATAGTGATGGCGAAATTGAATATAATGACATAACAATCAACGAAAACCTAAAAAAAGATGAACAAGGTAATTTTAGAATCTACGAAGTAAGAGGTAAAAAATTAAATCCAAGTTTAATTGTTAGAATCGATAATAAAAACTTTAAAGAATATCCTGTACCTGTAGGAGCTATCTTACTAGTAAAAGAGAACGATAAAGTTAAAGCAGGAGATATATTGTTTAAAGTAGCAACATCAAAGGAAATTAAAACACGAGATATTACAGGTGGTTTACCTCGTGTAGAAGAATTGTTTGAGGCAAGAGCTCCTAAAAAATCAGCATTCTTAGCTCCGATTGATGGAATTGTTAAAGATAAAAATGAAGTAATTAAAGATAAAAGGATCATTTATATAATCCCTCTCGAAACAACAGAGAATATGTCCGAAAAGATAATTGATCTCGAAAGTTCGGATGAGCTTTTTGATGAAATAGAAAAACAAGAATATCAAGACTATAATGTTTTTGACGAGCTAGATAAAACAACACCGTTAGTATATAAAATAGCAATTCCAAGACAAATACGAATCTTGGTAAGAGATGGAGATCAAGTAAAAAAAGGTGAACCAATTACAGAAGGACAGTTAAATCCTCATGATATTCTCAGAATTAAAGGATTAGATTCTCTACATGAATTTTTGATTCAAGAAATTCAAGAAGTATATCGATTACAAGGGGTTTTTATCAACGATAAACATCTAGAAATCATCATACGTCAAATGCTTAGAAAAGTAGAGATAACAGATCCAGGTGATACGAATTTTGTTCTGCATCAACAAGTAGATAAATTTAAAGTACTCGAAGAAAATAAACGTGTTAGAGAACAAGGTGGAGTTGAATGCAAATTTAGACCGATTCTTCTTGGTGTGACTAAAGCTTCTTTAACTACTGAATCCTTCTTATCAGCGGCAAGTTTCCAAGAAACAACAAGAGTTCTAACAGAAGCAGCAATAAAAGGAAAAGTTGATGAATTAATTGGTTTAAAAGAAAATGTAATCGTTGGTCACCTAATTCCTGCTGGTACAGGACTAAAAAGATATAGGGATATAGAAATTTTCTACGAAGAATACGGAGATATACAAAAAGCATATAAGCAAAAGTTAGAATTACAGAGTAAAGAAGAATAAAAAGTAATTTTAACTTGATCCATAAAAGTTTTAAAATTTTATGGTTATTCCAATTATTAAAATGGAATTTAAATATAATTTATAAATTATACGTAGGATTGAAGTATGCCAACAATAAATCAATTGATTAGATTAGGTAGAAAAAAAGTAAAAAAGAAAACCAAATCGCCAGCATTAAAAGGATGTCCACAAAGAAGAGGTGTATGCGTAAGGGTTATGACTGTTACGCCTAAAAAGCCTAACTCTGCATTAAGAAAGGTTGCAAGGGTAAGATTAACCACTGGTATTGAAGTTACAGCTTATATTCCAGGCGAAGGACATAATTTACAAGAACATAACACAGTTTTAGTTCGTGGTGGAAGGGTTAAAGATTTACCTGGGGTTCGATATCATATTGTTAGAGGAACATTGGATGCATTGGGTGTAGAAAACAGAAAAAAAGGACGTTCCAAATATGGAACAAAAAAACCAAAAGCATAAATGTAAGAGGGTAAATATATGTCTAGAAGAAAGATCAATATAAAAAGAAGAGAATTACCACCTGATCCAGTTTATAACGACAGGGTTGTCACTGCTTTTATTAACTATATGATTAAAAAAGGAAAAAAGTCTGTTGCAGAAAGAATTTTTTATAAAGCCTTAGAGTTGATAAAAGAAAAAACTGGAGAAGAAGGAATAGATGTGTGGAGACAAGCATTGGAGAATACCAAACCAGATTTAGAAGTAAAAAGCAGACGGGTAGGTGGAGTATCTTATCAAGTTCCAATGGAAGTACCACCTCATAGGCAGCAATCCTTAGCAATACGATGGTTGGTAAGAAGTGCAAGAGAAAGAAAAGGTAAATCTATGATAGAAAAATTAGCAATGGAATTGATTGATGCAAAAAATAATATTGGTGGCGCGATCAAGAAGAAAGAGGATACCAGAAAAATGGCAGAAGCTAACAGAGCTTTTAGTCATTATCGTTGGTAAAATTATCAATATTTTTACAGGGAGAAAAGTATGCCAAGAGAAATACCATTAGATCGTTATAGAAACATAGGAATCATGGCTCATATCGATGCGGGTAAAACAACAACAACAGAACGAATCTTATATTATACGGGTAAAACATATAAAATTGGAGAGGTACACGAAGGTACCACAGAAATGGACTGGATGGAACAGGAGAAAGAACGTGGTATTACCATTACTTCTGCGGCAACAACTACGTTCTGGAACGGAATGGAAAAACAGTTTAAACCACATAGAATTAACATCATTGATACACCAGGACACGTAGATTTTACTGTTGAGGTAGAGCGTTCTTTAAGAGTATTGGATGGTGCAATTGCAGTTTATGATGGTGTAGCAGGCGTTGAACCTCAAACAGAAACAGTATGGAGACAAGCGGACAAATATAATGTCCCCCGAATTTGTTTTATCAATAAGCTTGATAGAATGGGAGCCGACTTTTTCTTTTGTGTAAATAGTATTAAAGAACGTTTAGGAGCGAATGCTGTTCCTATCCAATTGCCTATTGGTTCGGAAGCAGATTTTAAAGGTATAATTGATTTAATTAATAACAGAGCAATTATTTGGACAGGAGATGAATTAGGTGCAAAGTTTGAATTCCATCCAATCCCTGATGATTTAAAAGAAATGGCAGAAGAATATCGTTCTAAATTAGTTGAATCTGCTGTTGAATGCGATGACCAGTTATTAGAAAAATACTTAAATGATGGTGAAATTTCTGTTGAGGAATTAAAAAGAGCAATCCGTAAAGGTACATTAGAGAAAAAATTATTTCCTGTATTATGTGGTGCTGCTTTTAAAAATAAAGGCGTACAACCACTTTTAGATGCTGTTATAGATTTTTTACCTTCTCCTATTGATATTGCCCATGTAAGAGGAATTGATCCTAACACTGGAGAAGAAATCGAACGAAAAACTGACGACAATGAGCCTTTTTCTGCATTGGCATTTAAAATCATGTCTGATCCTTATGTAGGAAAATTGACTTTTTTTAGGGTTTATTCTGGAACATTAAAAAAAGGTTCGTATATTTATAACTCAACAAAAGGAAAAAAAGAAAGAATTGGTCGTTTGTTGTTGATGCATGCAAACCAACGCGAAGAGATTGATGAAGTAAATGCAGGCGATATAGCAGCTGCAGTAGGTTTAAAAGATACTACAACTGGTGATACTTTATGTGACGAAAATAAGCCAATCATATTAGAAAGCATGTCATTCCCTGAACCAGTAATTGATCTTGCGATTGAACCATTAACAAGGGCAGATCAAGATAAATTAGGAACAGCTCTAATGAAGTTAGCAGAAGAGGATCCTACATTTAGAGTTAAAACAGATCACGAGACAGGGCAAACAATTATCTCT
>Ga0197142_1001617_pt1 | contig 20435 bp, 19 predicted proteins | sample GBS60_MetaG_FD_148614 | JGI IMG/M metagenome (GOLD analysis project Ga0197142, IMG submission 148614) | Sediment microbial communities from Great Boiling Springs, Gerlach, Nevada, United States - GBS 60_MetaG | ecosystem: Environmental > Aquatic > Thermal springs > Hot (42-90C) > Sediment... | reverse complement strand
GCGCGCGCCGCTGCCCGCGCCGGCGCCGACATCGTCGCCCGCGCCCGCGCCGCTGCCCGCGCCCGCGCCCGCGCCATCGCCTGCGCCGGCGCCTGCGCCTGCGCCCGCGCCGCTGCCCGCGCCCGCGCCCGCGCCGCTGCCCGCGCCGGCGCCCGCGCCTGCGCCTGCGCCCGCGCCTGCGCCTGCGCCCGCGCCGGCGCCCGCGCCTGCGCCTGCGCCATCGCCTGCGCCTGCGCCCGCGCCCGCGCCTGCGCCTGCGCCATCGCCTGCGCCTGCGCCATCGCCTGCGCCTGCGCCCGCGCCCGCGCCTGCGCCATCGCCTGCGCCTGCGCCCGCGCCCGCGCCTGCGCCTGCGCCTGCGCCTGCGCCTGCGCCTGCGCCTGCGCCCGCGCCTGCGCCCGCGCCTGCGCCTGCGCCTGCGCCCGCGCCTGCGCCCGCGCCTGCGCCTGCGCCTGCGCCCGCGCCCGCGCCTGCGCCTGCGCCCGCGCCTGCGCCCGCGCCCGCGCCTGCGCCCGCGCCCGCGCCTGCGCCTGCGCCTGCGCCCGCGCCTGCGCCGGCGTCTGATTCGCCGCGCGCGCTGACGCCGCCGCGCGGTGATGCCTCCATCCTGCCGGCGCCGGCGGCGACCGCGATCGGGCGCGCCGTTCCCGAACCGCGGGCGAACGGCGCCGGCGCACGCCCGGCGCCGCCGCTGCGCGTGGTGTATGCGGCGCCGCCCGCGCCCGATCGCTCCGGCGCGGCGGACGGAGCGCTTCCGGAGACCGCCGGGCGTCCCTTGCGGATGGCCTGTGCCGCATACCTGCTCACGCAGGGGATCAGCGCCCGCAGCGCGGCGGCGCGGTGCGGCGTCGCGCCGTCCACGCTGGGCGACCGGCTGCGGGCGGCGGGCAACGATGCGGCGCTTCTCTATCAGCAGGCGCGGTCGGCGTTGGCGCCGGGCGACCTGGCGGCGCTGGACGACCTGATCACCCGATGGGAGGTCGCCCCATGAGGGTCTCTGATCGCCGGGCGCCCCACGGTGATGATCCGGACGCGCCCGTCCGGATCATCATCATCACCCGTCCGCCTGCGATCCCGGCGTCCGCCCCGCCGCGCCGTCCGGTCGAGCGGGCGCACCCCCCCCGGTCCCGGGGGGGCGGGGCGCGGGCGGCCTGGCCATCCTGGGGCGATGCGCTGCTGTTGGCGCTGACGGCGGCGCTGGCGACGCTGGCGCTGCTGAGCCGCCCCGATCTGACGCGCGGCGTCGGGGCGCGCCTGACGCCGCTGCGCAGCGTTGGCGCGCCGGATGCGGCGTTTCCGTACCGCCTGCGCCATGCGCCGACGATCGGCGTGGCGACGTACCGCGCGACGCTGGCGCAGGCGAACCACCCGATGGCGGCGGAGGCGGATGCGGTCTACGATCTGCTGGTCGCATCCGGCGTCGATCCGGCGGTCGAGCTGGCGCTGGCGCTGGCGAGCGCGGCCATGGACCCCGACGGCGTGCAACCGCCGCCGGTCGGCGGGCGCAATGTGCATGGCATGCTGCGTCCGGATGGCGCGCCGGCGACGTATCCCGCCTATCGGGACGCGGTTGCGGCGTGGGTCGCCTGGGTGCATGCGGCGCTGTCGCCGCTGGATTCAGCGGATGCGCCGTTGACTCTGGCCGGCGTCGTGGCGCTCCACTGCGGGGCGCCGGCGTGCCCGGCGGAGGAGACGGCGGCGGCGCTGATGCGCGCGATTGACTCCTGGCGCGCGGCGGATGCGCCGCGCCGTCGCTGAGGAGCGGGAGGGGAGGACGGATGCCGGTCGTGCTGGTGATCGACGACGATCCGGCGACGGCGGATGCGCTCCGGTGCGTCGCCGCGCCGGACTGGACGGTGCTGACGGCGCCGGACGGGGTGGCGGGGCTGGATATCGTGCGCCGCCGCGCGCCCATGCCGGATGTCGTCGTGCTGGACGTGCAGATGCCGCACGACGGGGTGCTGACCGCCCTGCAACTGCGGCAGGCGCATCCCGATCTGCCGATCGTGCCATGCACGGCGTTTCCCGAGTTTCTCGGCGTGCTGGCCGATCTCGGCTGTGCGCCGCCGCTGCTCAAGCCGGTCGACCCGGCGGCGCTGCGGGCGGCGCTGCAGGCGGCGCTGGCGGCCGCTCCCGCGCCGCCGCGCCCGCTGGCGGTGTGGGAGTATCTGGGGGCGCTGGCGACGGCGCAGGAGGACGCCACGCGGCGGGCGCGCCGCCGGCAGGCGGCGCTGGCGCTGCTGGCGTCGTCGGCGATGATGGCGACGGCGCTGGCGCAGGCGGCGCAGGGCGCCGGCATGACGACGCCGATCTGCCTGACCGATGCGGCGGCGCTGGCGCTGCACCTGCGCGGACGGGTCGGTCTGACGGCGCTGCTGGCGGATGATGCATGCGCGGACGATGCTATCCGGCTGGCGCAGCAGCATGGGCTGGCGCCGATCATCATCGCCGTGGCGCCTCATCGCGTCGCGCTCCTCGGCGACCGCCTGGCGGCGCTGACGCCGCCAGGCGCGACGCTGGCGCTGCCGTTCACGGCTGCATTGCTGCACGATGCCGTGACGGCCGTGCAGCAGGAACGGGCGTTCTGCGATCCGCGGCTCAATGCAGCGCTGGCGGCGGCGGGCCTGTCATCGACCGACATCGCGATCGCCCGCGCCACCCTCGCCGGCGTCAAGGCCGACGTCATTGCGCAGACGTTGCGCCTGCGCCCGCAGAGCGTGCGCGCCGCCCGCATGCGCATCTACGCGCGCACCTGCGGCGCCGGGGGCGATGTGGCGGCCCTGCGCGATTGGGTCGACGCCCGGGTGCGCGCCATCTCCTGAGCGGCGCCCGCGCCGCCCCCGGCGCCGTCGTCTTCCCCCTCCCGTTCGCCCCATCAACGCCTGTCGCCCGCATCCTGCACGCCTGTTGATTCGGCGGCGCGCCGTCCCGTGCTACCCTCAAGGCATGCCGACCGTCGATCCTTCGCCATCCTTGCGTCCCTTTGCGCGCCGCGCGCGCGTCCGCCGCTGGATTCGGCGGCAGCGCGGTCGGATCGTCGTCGGCGCGGTCGTCCTGAGCATGCTGGCGCTGGCGGCGGCGCTGGGGATCGCCGGTCTGCTGGCGGGAAGGATGGGGTGATGCTGCGGAATCGTCGCGCGGCGCCCGGACAGGCGCTGGCGCTGGTCGCCGCCGCGCTGGGGCTGCTGATCGCGCTCGTCATCGGCGGAATCGATCTGGCGGCGCAGCGCCGGGCGGTGCGGTTCAGTCACCACGCGGCCGAGCATGCGGCGCTGGTCGGGCTGCGCGCGGTGCGTCCGGAGTCGCTGGCGGCCGCAACGCCGGCGCTGGACGCGGCGCGCGCCGAGTCTGCCGCCCGCCGGGCGTTGGCGGCGCGGCTGGAGCCGCTGGCGCCGTGGCTGGCCGAGCCGCCGGCGGCGGCGGCGGCGCGGGCGGAGGTGCGCGCGGCGGCGGAGGGGGAGATCGCGTGCGGCCAGGAGGCGCTGGGCGGACCGGCGCTCTGCGTGCGCGGCGACATCCGCGTGCGCAGCGTGCTGGGAGGAGCGCGGTCGTATGCGTTTGCGGCGTTTCAGGTCTACGCTCCGGACCTGTCCCGGCGGTAGTCTGGTCGAGGGCGCCGTGGTCATGCCGCTGCTGGCGACGCTCGTCATCGGCGGCGTCTGCGTGCGCAGCGTGCGGGGAGGAGTGCGGTCGTATGCGGTTGCGGCGTTTCAGGTCGACGCTGATCCGAACCTGTCCCGGCGGCAGTCTGGTCGAGTTTGCCGTCGTCATGCCGCTGCTGACGACGCTCGTCGTCGGCGGCGTCTGCCTGCTCATTCGCCTGGCGGTGTACGCCGCGCTTGACGATGCGGCGACGCAGGCGGCGTGGGCGGCGGCGCGCGGCGGCGGCGCCATGGATGTGGCGCGGGCGATTGCCGCGTCGTTGCCGTTTGCGCGCGCCGATGAGGTGGCGGCATGCGTCGCCAGCGGCGGGTACCACGAGGACGTCATCGCGCGCGTCGCCTACGATGGCCCGGTGATTTCCCGCCTGCCGTTCTTCAACGACCCGTTGCCGCCCGCCGTGGCGCTGACCACGAACCAGCAGGAGCGGGCGTTTGCGTTCGGGTTCGCATGCACCATCCCGTCCGATCGCGATCCGTTCGCCGGGCGCAGCCGGACGCAGGGAACGGACGCGGTCGACTCCGATTCGGCGGCGAACCCGCCGCGCCCGCGCGGGCCGGCGGCCTGGCCGCAGGGAGGACGCCCATGATGCTGCGATGGTCTGGTCTGTTCGCCGGGATCGTGCGCGCGGCGCTCATCCTGGCGCTGCTGGCGCTGGTCGCGCTCGCGCTGATGATCATCGGGCAGGCGGCGCTGACCATCCGCGCCGGCGTCGAATCGCCGCCGGCATCGGCGGCGCCCTTGCCGACCGTCGGCGCCGCGTCGACGGCGTCGTTGCCGACCGGCGGCGCCGCGCCGCCGGCGCCCTTGCCGACCGTCGGCGCCGCGCCGCCGGCGCGCGCCGGGGGGGCGCCGGATGCAGCGCCGCCGACGGATTCGTCGTCTGCTGCGGCGCCGCTGCGGGACGCGATGATCGCCGCCTGGCAGTGCGCCCGCGCCCGGCGCGGGCTGCCGCCGCTCGTCATCGATCCGCGGCTGGACGCGGCGGCGGCGGACCTGCACCGCACGGCGCTGACCGAGGGGCGTCCGGCGCTTGAATCCGCCGCCGCCCGCTATTACGAGGTCCGCGTCGGCGCGCTCCCCATGGCGCTCGTGGCTGCCATGGGGTGCGATGCGCCGGCGCCGGACGGCGCGGCGCCGCCCGATGCGGCGACCCGTCGCATTGGGCTGGTCGTGATCGGACCCCCGGACGGCGGCGGCGACTCGCCCTACGCGCCGGTGTCGTTCGTGCTGATCGGCGTCGCCGGGGAGGACGTCCCATGACGCGCCGCCGTCGCCGGATCGGGATCCTGGCCATCCTGGGGCTGCTGGCGGGCGCGCTCGCGGCGTTCCCCCCGGCGATGCATGCGTCGTGGACGGGTGGACCGAACGACGCAAACTGGCCGTGGGTCGACGATTCCGGCTGGGTGATCCCGTCATGCGGCAGCGGCTGGTGTGGTACGGCGACGATTCCGGTCGCGGGGTTGTTCGAGTATTGGCCGCACCGCATGGAGGTCGCCCGCAGCGCAGGTCCGGCGCCGGAGCATGGCGGCGATCCGACGTTCGTCGCCCGTCCGCAGTGCGTCTATCGCGGCGTTGCGCAGGGGTGGAGCGCCGGGACATGGCGACATTACGCCTTCTGGACCTGGGGATCCGTCGGCGGCGTTTGGAGGTGGATCGGTCCGACGAGTCCGCACTGGCAGTTTGCGCCGGACGACGGCTGCGGTGAAGCGACGAATCCGACCCGCACGCCGCCGCCGCCGACGCCGCCGCCGTCCGGCGGCGGCACGGCGGCGGTGCGCGTCGAGGCGGTCGTGGTCGGGGAGCGGCCGCCGGACCTGGGCGGCGCGGCGACGGTGCGCGGCGGCGGGGAGTATCCGGTCGGGGCATGGGTGGACGCGGCGGTCGCCATCCCTGAATCATGGACGGGACATCCGCGCTGGGGCGGCGTGACCGTCTCCGGGTGCGGCGTGGGGGCGGTCGGACGGCGCGAGGTGCGGTTCGCGGCGCCGCCGGGCGGCTGCACGCTGCGGTTTCTGATCGCCTTCACCGCCTGGACGCCGCCGTGCACGGGAGCGCCGGTCCCGGCGATGCCGCGTCCGGTCCCCATCATCGTGCGCCCGGCGCCCGGCGCATCCGTGCTGAGCGGCGCGCCGACGATGTGGGAGGCGCCGCAGCAGATGCCGTACCTGTCGCAGGACGGCAATCCCGACGCGGCGCTGGCGAACACGCGCTGGATGCTCGACGACCCGCTCGTGCAGGCGCGCGCGTTCCGGCTGAGCGGGGGGGAGTACGTGGATATCGTCCTGCGCCTGGGCGCCGCGCGGCGCAACAACGGCGGCGGGCTGTACGGCGCCTTTTTCGAGGAGGGCGGCGCGGCGTCGCTGACCTTTGGCATTATCGATTTGGGCCCGCAGGGGCGGGGGCCGGCGCGTCTGCCGTTCTGGCTCCATGCCGGGCGCGGCTGGGCGCCGGTGTGGCGTTCCGAGGACGGGAAACAGGAGCGAATCGGACACGGGACCAAACTGGACATGCTGTACCTCGACGGGCGCGCGTGGCATGCTCTGCCGGATCGCGGGCGACCGCCCGAAGCGTGCCTGAACGACCCGGCCTGCGCGCCGACGTACACGCCGTTTCCCGCCGCGAGCGCGTTCCTGATCGGCCCGCAGACCTTCGCCGCGTGGAACGCAGACCGTTTGGAGTGGGAACATCGCATCTGGCCCGGGCACGATCAAACGACGCCGCCGTGGTTCCTGCCCGGAATCCAGCCGGCGTTCTACGCCGGGCGCGTCTGGCTGGAGCCGGCGACCGACCTGGGGGTGCGGCTGCGCCTGACGCCGGGGCATCGGTACGGCGTGGTCGTTGGGGTGGAGGCAAAGGCATGCAATGAACACTACGCCGCGCATACGGCGGCGATCATCGGCGCGGAGGGGCGGCTGATCGCCGGGCAGGTGCAGGATGTGACCAACCCGCGCGCGCCGGTTCCGGCGAACCGGCGGACGCACATCGTGACGCTGGAGGCGACGGTCGGGAATCTGACGCGCGCGCTGGGACGCACGACGACCGACGGGCAGGCGCGGTTCGCGCTCATGGTGACGCGCGCCGATCTGGATCGGCTGCTCGTGGATGCGGGACGGACCCCGGCGCCGGATGCGCCGGTGCAGCTGCGCCTGCGGCTGACGCCCGACACGACCGCGTGGGACCGGCGCTGGCGCTATCTGCCGACGCAGATTCCGGCGCGTCCGCCGGACGGCGCGGCGGCGGACGCGGCGACGGCGCTGGATGTGACGTGGACGGCGACGCGGGAGGCGCTGCTGGCGCGCGATTGGGACGGGGCGGCGTTCTTTGTGGCGCGGTACCCGCTGCTGCCGCCGCCGGGACCGGATGCGCGGCTGTGTCTGCACCTGCGGCATGCCGACCGGGGGGCGGCGTGGCAGACCACCTGCCAGGCGCCCGCGCCGTCGCGGGCGGCGTGGCTCTACGGCGCGTGGATGGAATGGCGTCCTGATCTGACGCTGGCGCTGCCGCCCGACCTGCCGCCGGAGGCGGCAGGGTACGCGGTGGCGGGGCGGGTGGAGCGCTGGACGTTCCACGGCAGTCCGCCGCTGCTGACGGCGAACGTCACGTATGCGGCGGATGAATCGACGCGCACGATGTGGAGCAAGCAGCCGCCGTCCGGCGCCGCCGACCGCGGCTGGACGGTGCGGCTGCCGTCCCTGGAGGACGGCGCGGCGGCGCCGCTGGAGGTGACCGTGGCGTATTGGTATTGGCTGATCACGCCCGACGGGGTGGAGAGCATCCCCGTGTCGGCGACGCATCGCGGAACGGCGACGATCACGGTGCTGGCGCCGCAGGGAACGGCGCCGGCGCCCTAGGCGGGCGACCGCGAGGAGGAGGTATGGGAGTACGCGCGCTTCGGGGACCGTTCGGCGCCATGGCGTGGCAACGCGCGCTGGGCGTCGGCATGGCGCTGCTGGCGCTGGCGGCGGCGGCGCTGGCATGGATCAGCGCTGCGGCGCTGAGTCTGACGGAGCCGGTGGTGGTGACGACGCGCGAGATTGCGCCGGGCACGCGCCTCACGGCGGCGATGCTGACGACGACGACCGCGCCGTCCAATCTGCCGGAGATGGTGCGCGGGTTCGCCGATCCGCGCATGCTGATCGGGATGTACGCCCGCGCGCCGCTGCGCAGCGGGCAGTTGGTGACGCCGGCGGACGTGCAGGCGACGCCGCCGGAGGACCAGGTGTTTTGGGATAAGGACCATCCGGCGCCGCAGGTGCTGCGCGGCGTGGTGTTTGAACTGTCGCCGGAGGGGGTCGGGGCGGCGCGCCCCGGCGGGCGGATCAATGTCGTGGCGCTGGTGGACGCCAAACGCGGCGCCGACCCCGCCTTTTCCATCGGCGCCTTTGACACGCCGGGGGCGGGGGCGCGCGCGGTGCGCGTGGTGCGCAATGCGCCGGTGCTGGAGGTCGACCGGAACGTGGTGCGGATCGAGGTGACGGCGGAGCAGAGCCGGTTCCTGTGGGCGCTGGCGGCGGCGGACGTGCCGTTTGTCGGGGAAGTGACCGCCGACCTGCAGGCGCCGTTGGGGCCGCTGCGTCCGGGTGATCTGACGGCGCAGGCGGCGCTGGCGTCGCCGGCGGCGTCGGGAGCGGCGCCGGACGCCCCCGCGCCGGACGCCCCCGCGCCGGACGCCCCCGCGCCGGACGCCCCCGCGTCGCCGGCGCCGGCGCCGGCGCTGCCGGACGTTGCGCCGATTCTCGACGAGCGGCGCGGAGGACCGCAATGAGTGCAGCGATGACCCCGCCATGGCGCACGCACCGCGATCGCCGCGCGCCGTCGTCGGTGAACGGCGACGACGCGGGGACGCGGACGATCATGGCGGACGATGCCCTCCCGCCTCCCCTGCCGACCCGTGCGCCGGCGCCGGATGCGGCGACGGCGACGGCGGACGCGGCGGAGGAGGCGGCGGCGGAGGAGGCGGCGGCGGCGGACGCGGCGGACGCGCCGGATGGGGCGGACGGACTGCTGGACGACCTGCGCGCCATCTGGCGCGCCGGGGGATGGGATAGTCGGCTGCCGCCGGACGCGACCTGGATGCGGGTGCATGGCGACCGGGCGTTTCCTGCGGCGGCGGCGTGGGCGCGCATGCCGACCTTCGGCCCGGCGGACCGGCTGCTGGAGGATCCGGGCATTACCGACATCCACCTCAACGGTCCCGGCATCGAGACGATGATCCGGCGCAGCGGCGATGCGGCGGAAGCCGGGATCGGCGAGACCTGGCATCCGGCATGGCTGGACTGGCTGGCGGCGCAGTGCATCCGGCGCGCGGGGCTGGCGGTTCCCGCCGGCATGCCGGCGGAGGGGACGGCGGACGCCACCCGACCGGGGCGCCCGCCGTGCCGGGTGCGGTTCGTGATCGTGCCGCCGCCGCTCTGTCCGCATGGGCCGGCCATCACGCTGCGCGTGTTGCGTCCCGGCGCCTTGACGCTGGAAACGCTGACGGCGCGGGAGATGCTGACGCCGGCGGCGGCGGAATTTCTGGCGTGCTGCGTGCGCGCCAATCTGGATGTGGTGCTGGTCGGTCTGCCGGGGGTGGGGAAAACGACCCTGGCGCAGGCCCTGATCGGCACGGTGGCGGACATGCGCCTGATCGTGCTGGAGGATGTGCCGGAGCTCGCGCTGCCGCCGGCGCGGGTGGTCCGCATGACGACCGGACCGGACGCCGCCGACCTGTATCACCGCCTGCTGCGGCTGGCGCTGCGCATGAACCCGCAGCGGATCGTCATCGGCGAGGTGCGCGGCAGCGAGGCGTATGCGGCGCTGGCGGCGTCCAGCAATGGCTTTCCGGTGCTGACGACGGTGCATGGCGATCACGCCATGCATGGGGTGCAGACCTTTGCCGTCAAGGCGGCGCAGGCCCGCGAGGCGCGCGGCGGGCTGGAGACGGTCTACGCCATGATCAACGCCCGCCCGTCGATTGTCGTCGGCCTGGCGCAGCGCGACGGGCGGCGCACGGTGGATGAGATTGTCGAAGTGCAGCGGCAGTTCGGCGCGCAGCGTCCGGTGGGCGAAACGCTGTATGCGCGCATGGACGGCGCATTGCGGCGGCTGGCGCACCCGTCGCCGGCGGTGCGGGCGCGGCTGGACGCCGCGCGTGCGTGGCCGACCATGGAGGAGGAGGTATGAACGTATTGGTCGGATCGCGCCTGTCCGGGTTGGCGCGGGCGCTGGACGGCGCCGTGCAGGACGGGCGGCATCAGGTGGCGATCGTCGGCGCCGTGGCCGATGTCGCGTGGCGGCTGAACGATTCCCGGCCGCTGGAGGTGTTGATTCTGGACGACCGGCTGGACCCGGACGGCGAGGAGCCGATTGCGGACGCCCTCTGGCGGCTGATTTACCTGGCCGGGACGCGCCGCCCGCCGACGCGTCCGCTGCTGATTCTGCGCGAGGACTCCTTTCCGCCGGACATCCGCGATGCGCTGGTCGGCGCGGTGCAGGAGCGACGCGGCGGGGCGTATCTGCTGCCGCGCTGGAGCACCCCGGCCGATGACGCGCAGGCGGTGCAGTGGATTCTGGCGCAGGTGCAGCTGGAGACGCGCCCGACGCAGCACTGGATCATGCCGCTCTCGGCGGCGGGCGGGTGCGGGAAGACCACGCAACTGGGCAACCTGGCGCTGGCGTTGCAGCGGCGCGGGCTGCGGACGCTGCTGATCGATGCGGACTTTGTCAACGGGTCGCTGACCAAATGGCTCAAAGCGCCGCCGGGGTCCTTTGAGCCGTTCGTCACGTTGCCGCAGGAGGAGCCGAACCCCGGCCCGTCCTACTCGCTCGACGCCGTGCGGCGGCGCATTGCGCCGCACCCGTCGGGGCTTGATCTGCTGTCGGCGGGGCGCGGGCTGGCGGAGGTCGCCGACATGACGTTGCCGGCGATGCTGGCGCTGGTGAACGCGGTGCGCCAGTTGCCCTACGATGTCATCTGCATGGACGCCGGTCCCGACCTCAAGGCGCGCCCCTACGCCATCCACGTGGTGCGCGAGGGGGGGGTCGCGCTGGTGGTGGCGCAGCCGGGGACGAAGGAACGCGATGGGGCGGAGGAAATGCTGAGCCTGCTGGGGAAGCTGGCGGCGCCGGACCGCAATGCGTCGTTGCTGACCCATGCGGCGCTGCTGGGGGTCGAGGCGGAGCGCGGCAGCATTGCGGACATCTACCAGGTGCATGCCGACCTGTTGCGGCGCTATCCCGTGACCGATCTGGGCGTTGTGCCGCGCGACCCGCGCCTGGTCAGCACGCTGGCGGAGTCGCCGACGTTTGTCTCGTTCTACGAGGCGGGGCCCCGCAGCGCCTATCGGCGCGCCATTGACGCGGCGGCCGACCGGCTGCTGGCGTGGCGGCGCATTCCGGTCGCGGCGGCGGCGCCGGCGCGACCGTGGTGGCGGCGGCTGATCGGGGGGCCGTCCCCGCAGCCGCAGGAGGCGCTGGGATGACGACGCGCATGGAACAGACGCCGCCCTGGGCGCAGACCGGCGGCGCGATTTCGGTGGACGCCGGCGCCTATCGGCGCACGGTGCAGGCGTTGCAGGCGCCGACGTCGGTGGATGCGACGCAGGTCGCGCAGGTGTTGGACCTCATCATGCGCGCGCGGGCGGAGGGGGGTGATGTGCGCGCCCTGGAGCCGACGGCGCCGCCGGAGGTGCGCGAACCGGCGTTTGCGGCGCTGCTGCGCCCGGCGATTGCCGCCGGGCGCATCACCGGCGTTACGATGGCCGACCCGGACACGCTGCGCCGCCTCTATCGCGCGTCCCTGGGATGGGGGGACGTGGTGCAGCCGCTGCTCGACGATCCCGACGTCACCGAGGTCAAAGTCATCGGCTGCACCGTCATGGCGCACTCGGCGCGCGGGCAGATCGTCCGCCCGCGCGCATTCGCCGACGTCGGCGAACCGTTGAGCCGGGTGCAGGCGCTGGCGCAGTTGCTGGGCATCGTGTGGGACGCCGCCAATCCGTCGGTGACGTTGCCGCTGGCGTACAAAACGCGCCTGCATGCCACCCGTCCGCCGCTGCTGCCGGAGGGGGATCTGCTGCTGGTGCTGCGACGCGGGCGGCGACGCGGGTGGCGGCTGCACGATCTGGTGGAGCGGGGCGCCATGGACGCTCCCGCCGCCGACCTGCTGGCGGCGCTCGTCGGCGTCGGCGCGTCGGCGGTCATCGTCGGCCCGCAGGATTCGGGCAAAACGACGCTGCTGGAGGCGCTGCTGCACGCCGTCCCCGGCGACCGCCATATCGTGCTGGTGGAAGACGCGACCGACGAGCTCACGCTGGATCATCCGCTGGTGACGCGCCTGCAGGTGCATGCGCACGCGGACCAGCCGATTGCGTCCGGGTTCACCCTCATCATGCGCGAGGCGCTGCGCATGACGCCGGACGTGCTGGCGCCGACCGAAGTGCGCGGCGCCGAGGCGAGCGCGGTGCTGCAGATCGCCGAGGCCGGTCGTCCGACGCTGACGACCATCCATGCCCGCACTCCGCAGGCCGGGATGCGCCGACTGGCGCGGCTGGCGACGACGGATGCGCCGGGCAATACGTTCGCCGGGCGGTTTGATGTCGCGTTGCAGACGGCGGGGGAAAGCGTCCATCTCGTGGTGCAGATGGTGGATGCCGCGCGGGTCGGACGCCGCATGCTGCTGGGCGTGTGGGCGCTCGCCGGCGTGGATGGCGCGACGGGCGGGGTGCGGTTGGTTCCGCTCATCGAGGCCGACTTTGATGCGGGCGCGCCCGGCGGCGTGCGCTGGCGCGTGCATGCCCGGCTGGACGGCGACCGCCTGGCGTGGGGCGATGGGACGGAGCGCACCCCGCCGCAGCTGGCGGCGCTGCTGGCGGCGAACGGCGGCGGCGGACGCATGCGGGCGGCCACGGATGCGGCGGCGTTGCAGGTCGACCGGCTGCTGGCGGAGGCCGAGGGGGCGCTGGACCGTCCCGGTCAGGCGGCGCGGGCGGTGGAGGCGCTGACGCGCGCGGCGCGGATGGACCCGACCAATGCCCTGATCTGGACGCTGACCGAACGGGCGTTGCTGCTCGCGCCCGACCTGGCGCAGCAGGCGACGGCGCAGGCGCAGCAGCTGTGCGCCCGGTTGCAGGAGGCGCTCGAGCGGCAGGATGCGGGCGCGGCGCAGGAGGTGCGCGCGGCGGCGGAGCAGGGCGATGTGGCCGTCCGGGCCGTGCTGGCGCGCGATGGCGGGTGGCGCGACCTGACGACCCGGCTGGATGCCATGCATGCGGCGGCGACGGAGGCGGCGACGGCGCTGGCGACCGCCTATGCGCGCGCGACGACGCAGCGCGATCTGCGCGGTGCGCTGGAGGCGGTGCGGCCGTTCGACACCCGTCTGCTGCCGCGCGCCACGGCGCTGGAGGTGGTCAAGGCGCGCACGGGGCTGCTGCAGGCGCTGCTGCGCCGCGACGACGCGGCAGCCGGCGACCGTGCGCTGCTGGAGCGCCAGCTGGCGGCGCTTGGGGCTGAGCAGGAACGGTTGGAGCGGCTGGAGGCGGGGCGCGCGGCCGGTTCGGCGGATGCGGCGCCGGACGGCGCGGCGGGGCATGCGCCGGCGGGCGCGGCGGCGTATCCGCCCGGCGCGCATGCGCCGGCGGGCGCGGCGGGCGTGGGAACGGCGAACGGCGGCATGGATGGCGGGCCGCCGTCCGGCGGCGGCGCGGCGGCGGGCGGGCTGGACCTTCCCGACACGGCGACGCTGGTTGCGCTGGTGGCGCGCCGCGCCGTCGCCGCCGGTTCCGCTGCGGCGCCGGACGGCGTGGCGGCGCATGCCCCGCCGGGGACGGGAAGCGGCGGGACGCCGGGGATGGGAAGCGGCGGGACGCCGGGGACGGGAAGCGGCGGGACGCCGGGGACGGGGAGCGGCGGGACGCCGGGGACGGGAAGCGGCGGGACGCCGGGGACGGGAAGCGGCGGGACGCCGGGGACGGGAAGCGGCGGGACGCCGGGGACGGCGGGGAACGCGGACGGCGGGCATGACGATCCGGCGTTGCCGTTCCGCTGCGACTCGTCGCATGACATCGGCGCGTGGTCGCAGCTGTGGAGCGAATTCCGGCGGGATGCGGATGATCGCGGTGCGTCCGCCGGCAAGCGACAGGAGGGGCGGTGATGGACGGATGGCGCATCCCGGCGCATACGTTGGCGGCGTTGGCCATGGTCGTCGGCATCGCGGCGCTGGATATGGCGCGGCGGGGCGGGGACGGCGCGGCGGCGCATCCGCCGCGCCTGCTGTCGCCGGCGCTGCGGGGGGCGACGCTGCTCACGGCGGCGCTGCTGCTGGCGGCGCTCACGGCGCCGCTGGCGCCGCTGACGGCGCTGGCGGTGCAGGTCGGCGGCGTCGCAGGCGTGCAGTGGGGCGTGCAGCGCGCGGCGCTGGCGATCTACCGGCGCCGCATGCGGCAGCAACTGCAGCTGGCGGTGACGATGCTGGCGCAGCAGTGTTCCGGCGCCACGGCGCTCTTTCCGGCGTTCCGGGCGACGGCGGCGGCGCTGCCGTGGCCGTTGGGCGACGAATGGCGCTGGGCGGCGGCGCAGGTCAACCGCCCGGCGCCGGGGAGCGCCGGCGATCGGCGGTATGTCGACCATGCCGGCGCGTTGCGGGCGCTGGCGGCGCGGACGTTGCTGGACGCGCATGCGGCCGTGTTGGACCAGATGGCCGCATGGTACGAGCACGGGCAGGAAAGCATGGCGGGCGCGCGCCTGCGGCGGCTGGCGGAGACGCTGGATCGCCGGGAACGCGCCTATCGCAGCGCGGTGGCGGCGATGGGGCGCGTGCGCGGCGAAGCATGGATCATCAGCGGCGCGATGGCGCTGGTGGCGCTGTGGCTGACGCTGCGCGAGCCGGCGATGGTGGTGAGCGCGTTCCAGGCGCCATGGGGCGGCGCGGCGGCGCTCTGGTTTCTGGCATGGCTGCTGGCGCCGCCGGCGGTCGCCATGCTGCTGGTGCGGCGTCCCGACGGGTGATGCAGGAGGCGAGGGATGGACGATCCGCGGACGACATTGTTGCTCATCGGCGTGGGGCTGCTCAGCGGCGGCGGAGCGACCCTGGCATGGGCGCTGCCGCCGCTGACCTGGGTGCGCCTGGGGCAGGCGATGCGCCGGATGGCGCGCACGGTCGGACTGCTGATCGGCGCGGCGCTGGCGACGCCGCCGGCGGCGGCGGCGGCGCTGGGGCTGCTGCCGCCGGCGCTGGGGGTCGGGCTGGCGCTGCTGGCGCTGCTCTTCTTTGGGGTCTACCTGCCGGGCGGCGAGGCGCGCGCGGCGCAGGCGCGCGCGCGCGCGCTGCGGCGGCAGACGCCGGACCTGCTGGAGACGCTGGCGCTGCATCTCGATGACGCGCTCCTGGGCGATGTGACGATGCTGCGCCTCTACCTGGCGCGCCCGCGCGCGGCCGTCGCCGAGATGCAGGCCGTCATCGCCGCCGCGCTGGACGCCCATGCCCGGCAGGGACGGGGCAGCGTCTGGACCTGCCTGCGGGAGGAGACGGCGCCGTATGGCGTCGCCGACCTGACCGAGGCGATCACGGTGTTGGAGCGCAGCGCCGACCATGATCGTCGCCAGGCGGCGCCGGCGCTGCGGCGCATTGCCGAGCGGATGACGGCCGCCGCGCTGGACGAGTGGCGTGCGCGGCTGCAACGCCGCGAGTGGGCGCTGCTCGGCGTGACGGCGGGGGCGCTGTTCCTGGGCATGCTGCCGTTTATCTTGTACGTCTTGACCGACGGCCTGCAGCTGCTGACCGCGCTGGCGCCGCCGTCGGAGGGAGGCGGAGGAGGGACGCCATGGATGCCATGAACGCCATGAACGGACGGGCGCCGGATGGGTACCCGCCGTGGCATGCGGCGGCGACCGGGTCGCCCCCGGATCCGGACGCCGAGCTGTTGGCGGCGATTGTGGCGACGGTGCGCGAAGTGCGCGCCCTGGATGCAACGATTGCCGCCGCCGACGCCGAACTCGCCCGGCTGCCGACGCTGCTGGCATGGCTGGTGCGCGTGCAGCACCCGGTCATGTGGTTGATCTGCGTGCCGCGCCACGCGGCGGCGGCGGCGTTGACGCTGCCGGAGCACGCGGCGGCGGCGCCGCGGGATGGGCGGCGCCGCTGGGGGCCGGCGGCGCTGCTGGCGGCGGCGCTGGCGGCGCTGCTGGCGGCGGCGCTGCTGGCGGCGACGGGGATGGATATCGTTGGGGAGGCGATGCGATGAGCATGGAGATGGAGGCTGACCAGACGGCGGATGATGGGGCGCATCGCCTGCCGCCCTCCTTGCCCGACCGGCTGCCGCCGCGCTGTCTGGTCGGGCCGGACGGTGCAACGGCGGAGGCGGTGCTGCGGGCCATGGAGGCGGTGGATGATGCGGCGCTCGTCGCCTATGCGCAGGGGGTGGCGGCGCTGCGGGAGATCCGGCGCTTGCTGGCGCTGCAGCGCCAGCAAGCGGCATGGCGCCGGCAGCGCGCCTTTGCGCTGGCGCGCCTGCGCGCCTACGAGCAGAGCCGACCGGACCTGGTGGAGCGGGCGTTGCTCCAGGAGGAGTCGGCATGACGCCATGCGTTGCCATTGCGGCCATGGGGGACGCGCCGATCGCCGGCGCCGGTCTGCTGGCGCCGGCGGCGCTGCTGGCGCTGCTGGCGCTGCTGGCGCTGCTGGCGGGCGTGGCGTGGGGGCGGCGCATGGCGCGCCGGGGCGCCGATGTCGCCGTCCAGGCGGCGGCGCGCCGGGCGGCGCATGCGGCGCGCCAGGATGTGCTGCATGAAGTGCGGATGCTGGAGCATGCGCACCTCAAGAGCGCCATTGTCGAGGTGGAGCGCATGCTCGACCAGGCGCACGCGGCGCAGACGTCCGACCAGATGCGCGCATGGGTGCATGAGGCGCAGCATGCGGCGCGCCGGTTGCATCGCGTCGTGACCGTGCTGCATCGGCGCGGCGCGGCGGTCGCTGCGGACGATGATCTCTATGTCACGCCGGTGGATCTCGACCGCACCCTGGTCGAGGTCTGCAAAAGCATGCGCACGCTGGGGGTGCGCACGCTGGTGGAGCGCGTCGGCGCGCCGCGGGCGCCCATTCCGGATGACGTGCAAAGCGCGTGCGAGATCATCCTGTACAACGCGCTCCTCAACGCGCATCGCCATGGGCGGGCGACGGAGGTGCGCGTGCGTCTGACGTATGACCCGGCGACGCTCACGATGACCATCGCCGACAACGGCGCGGGATTCAACCCGGAGGCGACGCGCCGCCGCGCCCAGGGGCGCGGATTGCGCGATATGGAGCGGCTGGCGCAGCGGCTGAACGGCGCCCTGACGATTGCGAGCGCGCCGGGACAGGGAACCGTCATCGAGGTCCGCGTCCCGCTGCCCGCGCCCGTCCTGGGGTGGGCGACGGCGCCGGTCGGCGGCGCCGTCGCGCCGCCGTGGGAGACGGCGGGGGATGCGCCGACGCCGCCGTGGGAGACGGCGGGAGATGCGCCGACGCCGCCGCCGTGGGAGACGGCGGGGGATGCGCCGCCGTCGCCGCCGTGGGAGACGGCGGGGGATGCGCCGACGCCGCCGTGGGAGACGGCGGGGGATGCGCCGACGCCGCCGCCATGGGGTGACATGATGCGGAGGAGGAGACTATGCCGGACCGCATGATCATTGTCGATGATGCGCCGCTGGTGCGCGACCGCCTTGCCGCGCTGTGCATGGCGCAGGGGTGGGACGCGCAATGCGCCGATTCCGGGGAAGCGGCGTTGGCGCTGGCGGCGGCGCATCCGCCGGGGTTCTTTGCGCTGGCGGTCGTGGACGTGCTGATGCCGCACGCCCAGGTGGAAGGCATTGAGGCGGCGCGGGCGCTGACGCACCAGCACCGCATCCCGTGTCTGATGCTGACGACCGTGCACGAGGCGGCGACGCGCGCAGCAGCGGCGCTGGCGGGCGCCGTCGGCTATCTGGTGAAGGACGATGTGCGCGGCGATGCCGCGCTGATTGCCACGCTGACGGCGGCGTTGCGCGGCGAACCGCTGCCGGACCCGTTGCACGGGTTGGATGCGGCGCAGGCGATTGCCGCGCACCAGCGGCGCATGGCGCTGCGCGCGGCGTTTGCGCGGCTGACGCCGCAGCAGCGGCGGGTGGCGCAGTTGATGCAGCAGGGCATGACCAACCAGGAGATCGCCCGGACGTTGGTCGTGTCGGTGGCGACCGTCAACTCCCACGTCCAGGAGGTGCTGGCGCGGTTGGGACTGTCGAGCCGGCGGCAATTGCTGCCGCATCTGCTGTACGACTCGGCGGACGAGTCGCGGGACGGGTGAACGCAAGCAAGGAGGGACTATGGACGGAGAAAACGGGCTGGCGGCGCCGCACGCCGTTGGGACGCTGATCGCCAATGATCCGGCGGCGCTGGACGCGGAAATCGACGCGGCGCGGGGGCAGATCGAGCGGGGCGTCGCCGATCTGGTGGACGGGTCGCTGCGCCTGGCGATTGCGCTGACCCGCATGCGGGCGACCGGCGGACATCGCGCCCTGGGCTACGCCTCGTTCGAGGAGTACTGTCGGAGTCGGCACGGCATCACCGCCGAGACCGCCCGGTTCTACATGCTGCCGCTGGAGACCCTGGGCGCGGACGCCTATCGCGCCCTGCTGCACGATTACGGGCGCCGCCGCGCCTACTACCTGGCGCAGGTCTATCGCCTCGACCCGAACCTGTTCGAGGCGTTGACCAATGCCGGCGGCGCGGCGGCGCTGGCGGCGTCGGAATTGGAGCGTCTGGTCGCCGAGATGCGGCGCCAGGCGCAGGAGGCGCTGGATCGGGCGTCCAGTCTGGAGGCGGCGCTCGCGCGGGAACAGGCGCTCGGACGCACCCTCTCCGGGCGGCTGGCGCAGCTGGAAGCGCTGAATCGGGAGTTGCAGCGGGAGCGGGATCAGGCGGCGCAGGAACGCCGCATAGCGTGGGATGCGGACGCCCACGGCGGGCGGGCGCCGGCGCCGCACAGCAGCGATGCGCTGCCCGCGCCGCGCAGCAGCGATGCGCTGCCCGCGCCGCGCAGCAGCGATGCGCTGCCCGCGCCGCGCGGCGCGGCGGCGGGGGATGGCGGCGTGTGGGGCGCGGTGGTGCGCGCCTTGACGCAGCATGCAACGCCGGCGACGGCGGCGGCGATCTGGACGGCGGCGGCCGTCTTGCTGGAACGGGGCGCCTGGCCGCGTCCGCAGGGCGCGCCGCCGCTGGCGACGGTGGCGACCGCGCTGCGGCGGCTGGCGCAGGAGGTCATGCAGCACGAGCGCGAGGGCGGGGATCGCCGTTCGGTCGGGGGCGCGGAATGAGGGACAAGCGTGCAGACGATCAGGAGCCGGACGCCGCGCTGCTGCGCCGGCTCTATGAGGAGGACGGGGCGAGTTTGCGCGCCATTGCGCGCCGTTTCGGCTGGTCGTATCGGACGGCGCGCCGCAACGTGCGTGCGGCGGGCGTCGCGCTGCGGCGGCGCGGGCGCCCGCCCGCGCCGCTGCTCCTGACGTCCGCCGATGCCGCGATCCTCCGCCGGTTGCTGGCCGCCGCCGGCGCCCGCCGGCTGGCGCGCCTGCTGCACCTGGATGCGGATATCCTGCAGGCGCTGACGGCGCAGACGACGCCGCCGTCGGACCGCGCGACGCAGGCGCGGGACTGGTCCGCTGCGGGCGTGCCGGCGGACGAGATTGCCCGGCGGTTGGGATGTTCCCGTCGCACCGTGCAACGCATCCTGCGCCGGGTGCGCATCCGGCTGCCGGACACGACGGGGTGACGATCCGTTCGGAACCGGCGCCCCCGGCGCCCCCGGCGCCCGCCGCCCCGCGTCGGGCGCCGCCCCCGTCGCCCCCGTCGCTCCCGTCGCCTCCGTCCCCCTTGTCGCCCCCGTCGCCTCCGTCCCCCTCGTCGCTCCCGTCCCCCTCGTCGCTCCCGTCGCTCCCGTCGCGCCCGCCGCCCCGCGTCGGGCGCCGCCCCCGTCGCCCCCGTCGGTCATACCGGCCGGGGCGCTGCCGGTCGCCCCCGTCGCATGGGGCGTCCGCCGTTGGTGTCGCCGTCCCGCGCCGGATCAATGCGCCGCATACGGTGACGCGCCGGATATGGCGGCGCATTGATCCGGCGCCGACCGGCGTCGCGCCGGTCGTCAGCGATAGGTGATGGCGGCGCGGGAGTCCTGTGGCACGCTGGATGCCAGACGCCGCCGGGCGCCGGACGATTCGGCGTCGGGATGACGAAGGGATGCTGATGATGGACCGTCCGAATTCGCCGAATCCGCCTGAACCGGGCGCCGGGGCGCCGCATGCGCTCCCCATCGGTCTGCGACGGGTGCTGGATGGGGTGTTTGCATGGACGCGCAGCGCGCCGCCGCCCGCGCCGGATGGCGCCGCACGACCGGTTGGCAGCGTCGTCATCGCCGTGGCGCTGATCGTGGCGGCGGCGGCGCTGGCGTGGCGCGGCGCCGCAGCGTCCCATGCGCCGCCGGGCGACGCGACGGCGGCGCTGGCGACCGTCCGCGCCTATCTGGCGGCGGAACAGGCGGCGGCGGCGGCGCTGGACGCGGCGCCGCTGGAGGCGGTGACGACGGCGGACGGTGCGTGGCGGGCGCAGCGCGCGGCGCTGCTGGCGCGCCGCCGCGCCGAGGGGCGGACGTATACGGCGCATGTGCGCGATTGGACCGCGCAGGTGCAGGTGCAGGGGACGATGGCATGGGTGACGACGGTCGAAACCTGGGACATCCAGGAAGGGACGGCGCCGGTGCAGCGCATCGGGTCGCAGGTGCGCTATCTGC
>Ga0197142_1001615_pt1 | contig 20444 bp, 19 predicted proteins | sample GBS60_MetaG_FD_148614 | JGI IMG/M metagenome (GOLD analysis project Ga0197142, IMG submission 148614) | Sediment microbial communities from Great Boiling Springs, Gerlach, Nevada, United States - GBS 60_MetaG | ecosystem: Environmental > Aquatic > Thermal springs > Hot (42-90C) > Sediment... | reverse complement strand
GAAGATACAAAGAGCATCAAAATGCCCCAAAAGAATAATGCCTGATAAGTTTTTCCTTGCAATTGAAAAACCTGCGCTGTCAACGCAATTTCTGCCAAAAACAAAAAAGCAAAGATTATTAAAAGAATTTCTTGAACATAAATATTTTTATATTTTACATCAAACCAGAGATACAAAATGCCCACAATACCGTGTAGTCCTAAAATAAAAATAAATTTTACAAAGTCGGGAATCAATTCCCAATTTGCAGCAACAATGCTAATAATACCTAAACCAATACTAAATCCAGCAATAACAAAAACCCAAAGAATGAATTTTTTTGAAGAAACGTCTTTTTGTTTTTCCTCGTATTCTTTAATGGTTAAATAAGTTTTTTCGTCGATAAGATGTTGATTGAACCATTCATCTAATTTTTTTTTGATTATTGTTTTCATGTTAAAAATTAAAACTAACAGGCAATGAAAGATTGCCTCTTATCTTTGGTTCTTTTATATAAGCAGATACACTAACATAATATATTACATTATCTTCGAAGATGAATTTAATTCTATCGATGGATAGATGATTTTTTTCGAGTTGCTTTTCTACCAGTTGATATAACAAATCCTTTGTAAGTACAACACGAATATGATTATTTTTATATTGTTTCCAGTAATTAGGCCGTATCCGTTCTAATTCTTTTTCTTGTTCTGTTGTAGGAAAATCGGTATTTTTTTTGTTGATTTTTTGCCATATTCCTTTATTATAAAGTTCGCTAATCACCAATTCGAAGTCGTATTTTTTAATCCCTATATGGATGTTGTAACCACCTTTTTCTTCGATAATTTCTTCTGGGACTTTTTGCCACTCTAAGCAAATTTGCTGATGATTCGATAGTTCTTTTATAATTCGTAGATGATGAACTTGTGGTATATCCGAAAATTCTTTTTTTTCAAGTATAAATTTTTTTATTGCAGGTGCATATTTTCCATTGGAATCTTGTAGCATCATCACGCGAAATTTTAAATATTTACTTAGCTGAGAAGAATCCCAAACCCATACTTCTTGTAAGGGTAGATCCATCCAAAAAGTTGGTCGATTTAAATCTTCCAAAATAGCATATTGAATTTTTAAGAAAGTTCCTTCTGGCTTTTCGTAATCTAAAATTAGTTTTAGTTGATTGATAGATACAGGAAGAAGAATAGGCGGAAAAACCAATTCTTTTATTTTTTGGTTGATTCTTCCTGAATTTAGGTTTAAATCAATCCCTGGATATTTGTTATAAGTAACAGGATTGGAATAAAAACCTTTTAAAATCATGAGTTCGTCTATATACCCAATAAAGTTTCCACCAATTTGGATAGGAGCTAAATGCAATGAATCAAAATCCCACTCAACCTTTTTTGGAAGATGAATCAATTTAATGAGTTTTCCATTAAGATAAACGGTTATCGTGTTTTTATTTTGTAAATCCACGCTCATAAAAAAATGATTCCACTCTTCGAAATCTATCTTACTTAAAGTAAGATTAAAGTCGACGGAACGTTCGTCTTTTTTTAAGACATAGAGAAGATTTAATTCCAAAGCATTTTTGTTTAGGTTGATGGTAAATTTTTTGATTTTTGATTCTGTAAATGTAGACCATTCCACCAAATTCTGTTGCCTTAACGGAATAAAAGGCTTAAACCAAAAGGATATACTAAAAGTTTGATTGTTTGTATAAGGCCAACTTTCCACTCTTGTTTCTAGTAAAATTAGATTTTCACGGTTTTTAAAATAGCATGCAGATTGGTTGATTTTTTCGTCAACAAGAAATAGGTTTTTTTTTATTAGATTAATGCGCCCTACTTCGTCTTTTAAAAATTGAGGATTTTCTGCATCGCAATTTAAGTAAAACAGTAGTTCTTTATAACCAAAACTAATAGGTTTTATAGACAAAGTTGGCTGTAGAGAAAAATCATTCCGATGAACCAAATACAAAACTTTATTTAATTCTTGTAGTAAATCAAGAGAATGATTTTTAAATGTTAAAATTACATCTTGATTCGCCCATAAGTTTAAAGAAAAAAATACAACAATCCAAGATAATTTTTTCACTAATTCAAAAATCGGTTAATAAGAAAATTTTTTAAACCATTCTTTTTTAAAATCTTCGGGCAATTGAAAAAATAATTCATAGATAAGAATCGAATACACTTCGTACCACTTTTTTGTTTGATCTCGATAATCCAGACTTGTTTCTATCTGTTTTATTACAAAAAACGAAAAATTAACGTAACTTTCGAGCAATGTATTTTTGTTTTCCCGAAAATCTTCGATAATTTTATTTCCTTCATAAATTTGTTGATTTTTTATGTATTGGTTTAAATCTTTTTCTAAATGGTTATAATAAATTTCTTGTAGCTTTAAACTTAACCATAATTCTTCTTGCAATAAAACAATGCCCTTTTTTCTACATTGGGGATATTGTTCAAAAAAATCTTCGAGTTCTTTGAATTTTTCTTCGTAGATTTTATATTTCCTTTGATAATGATTATACCATTCGAATTTATCTTTTAGCAAGGATGGATTATTTTTTTGTTGTGTTGAGAATAATTCAACATTAAATCGCTTTTCGCACAGAGGTTTTTCTAAGACTTGTTTTTTAGTCGTACAATGGAGAAGAAAAATCAACCCTAAATAAAATAAAATGCTTAAAAAAACATATTTTTTATGGACAAATCCAAATAAATTTCTTTTTTGTCTTTTATCTAACCTTTTGGTTAATTTTCGATTAGGATGGTAAATTAAGGAGGTTTTATGCATCTTGTAAAATTTAAAGATGTGATTCATATATCTATTATGATAATTTTACTCATTTTCTTGAATGTTTTATCTTGTAAATCTATTCCTCAACAAAAAGAAGAATCAAATCCAATAGAAACGACCATAGAACAAATTACTGTAGAAAAACCAGAAAAAAACGAACCTACGAACGAAATCATCAAAAAATTACAGGACAAAAAAAACCCTAAACTAAGTCTAGAAGAAGTGGTCCAAATCGTCATCAATAATAGTAATACTGTACAGTTGCAACAATTAGAAATTATAAAATCCGATACAGATTTAAAAAAAGAAGAAAGTAAATATGCGCCATCGATTGATTTTAAATTCCAAAGCTACGAAAAGATCGATAAACAACTACCTCAGTCCATTTTTCAAGGAACTAAAATTAACCAAGATACTTATTCTGTGGGTATACAAAAATTGTTCGAAAGTGGTACATTTTTTCGAATCGAAGGTTCCGATACTAGGTTTGATTCGAACGCAGGAGATGGTGCCATTGCTCTAACAAATCCCATTTTACAACAATTAAAACAACCTCCTTTACATACTGGTGCAATTAAAATCTTGTTCCAACAAGATCTTCTAAAAAATGCTTTTGGATATTCTCAAAAACGTTTAAATGAAATAGCACGAAAAAAAAGTTTAATTCAAAGAGAACAATTAGAATTTCAGTTAGCTGGATTGATCGTAAAAACAATGGTAGATTATTGGACATTAGCTATTGCTGAACAAGAAGTTAAAACAGCAAATGGTCTTTTAAACAATGTAAATACCATTAGAAATATTACCTATCAAAAGCTTCGATATGGATTAGCAGAAGCATTCGAAGTAAACCAATGGGATGCATTGTACAGTCAAGCAGAAATTGCTGTAAATTTTGCTATTCTCCAAAGAGATACAAAAAGAAGAGAACTTTTACGAACATTAAATCTAGATCCAGAAATTGAATTAACGGGTTCGACAGACTTAATTACAGAATTTCCCAAAGATATTGATATAAAAAAAGATGTAGAAATTGCTTTACAAACAAGACAAGACTATAAAGCGATTCAACACACTTACGATATAACGAAAATGTCAATGGAACTTGCAGAAAACAATCTTTTACCAACGATGAGGATTGGCGGACAATATACGAGTAGAGATTTTGGTAGATATTCTGGCTCTGCATGGGATCAAGTACACACAGGAAAATATCCCGAAAAAGCAATTGAATTTAAAATAGAATATCCATTGTGGGACGAAGGTGCAAAAGTTGATGCACGTAATGCAAGAATTGCATTAGCTCAACTAGAAATACAAAAAAAGGAATTAGAACGACAAATTAAAGATGAGGTAGAATTAGGCTATAAAGAAATTCAAACTGCTTTTGATTCGCTAAAAAAAGCCCAAAATGCCTACAATAAAACCAATCAATTTTACTTGGGATTATTGGATGGGTATAGAAAAGGACGTTTTAATGCAACAGCAATTAAAAATGCATTGGATGCATTATTACAAGCAGAGAAAGGTTATAACCAAGCTTTGATTAATTACAACATAACATTGGTTCGATATGATTTACTTAGAAATAAGATATTCGATAAATTCAACATAAAAATTGACGAGGTATTGAATAAAAAAGCATCCCAATTTAAATAACTATGAAAGTAGCAATTATCAGCGGTTCTTCGCGAAAAGATAACTTAACTATTCGGGTTGCAAAAGCTATTAAAAATCAACTTATTAAGCGAGAGAATGTTAACGATGTTGTTTTGTTAGATCTAAGAGATAATGACTTCCCTTCAGTAGGAAGAAAAGAGATCATGCCAGATTCTTTAAGTCCATACCAAAAAAATTTTATTCAAGCATTAAAAGAAGCTTCGCTAATATTTATATGTTTGCCAGAATATAATTGGACCACAAACCCAGAGTTGATCAATATTTTTCATCAAATTGGTAGTAAAGATTTTAAAGCCTGTTTCGATGATAAGGTTTTCGCAACTGCTGGAATTTCGAATGGTAGAGGTGGTAGAATGCCTTGTATTCAACTCCATATCTTGCTTAACAAAATTATTAGTTTTATAGATGCTTTCGGAATTGTTTCGCCTTTGTTATTCGAATCTCACGAAACCGATAAAAACGTCGACGCCAATGGCAATTTACTTACAAACGATCTTTATAACAAAACCTTTTTAAGATTTGTAGATTATTCTTTACAGTTTAGTTCTAGGTATATTAAAAGATGATTCCGTAGAGGTTAACTCTACGGAATAGATTTGATTAAGCTTTAGGTACCCAAGAAGTGCACCAACCTTGAGGGCTTACAGGTCCTTTGATTAAATTACAACCACCGCAAGGAGCATTATTTTGCGGTAATATATATAATGCACAGTTTGCACAATTTTTTGATGGATCGGGTGTATAATCTGTATATTGTAAATTTTTTCTTTGTTCAATTTCTTCGGGTTTTAAACCAGATACATCATCACATTTTGGACCTTCTTGTTTTGCTTGTTCAGTTGGTTTTTCTTCTTTTTTACATGTTATGAAAGAAGAGCCCAATAGCAAGGTTGTTCCAACTACGCCTGTTGTTAATAAAAAATTTTTTCTACTTAGCTTTTTCTCTAACATAGGAAAATCCTCCTGTTTTTAATTAGTTTAAACTTTTTATTATTTTTAAAAGATAAAAGCACTTTTTTTTCTTTCATTGGTTTTTAATCTATATTGAGACTCAATATCATATTGAAAAAAACCGGCCGTAACGACCGGTGAGGTTGATTGTGAAGACAAAATTTTCTTTAAAAATAAATCTATATCTATTTTTTTGACAATATTTTTTTATTTATTGACTAAAATTTAAAAAGAAAAATAAAAAAAATTATGAAAGATCCAAAAGAAAAAGAAAAAGAACAAGAAAAAAACCAAAAACTTCAGAATTTGATCTATCAACTTAAAATACTCGAAAACGAAAAAAAGAAAATTATCAAAGAATTAGAATCAAAAAGAAAAGAAAGAGAAGAATTCAATAAAATCCTCAAAGAAGCTAAATCAAAACATCAAAAACAATTAAATAATATTGACCAAAAAATTGTCGAAGCAAAAAAATTGTATACTCAGATTCAAACTTTGATCCAAGAATTAAAACGAATACAAAATGAGCAAGAGAGAATTTTAAACGAAATTTCCCAACATCCTTTGTTAAAACAAAATTCCCCCATTTCTAACCAGGAAAAAAATGTTCTTGTAGAAATCGTATTAGAATTACAAAAAGAAATTCAAAATTTTAAAACAAAACGAATAGAACTAGAAAAGAAAATTGACCAATTAAAAAGCATATAATTTTTGGATATAATATAACTTTTTTAGAGGTTTTAATATGAGTAGTCATCTATTACCAGCTCAGCGATCCCCTTTTATTAAGGACGAAGAAATTAAAAATAAATGGATTTTAATCGATGCGACAGATCAAATATTAGGTAGATTAGCTGCATTTATTGTTCATAGACTTCAAGGTAAACATAGGGTGGATTATTCTCCCCACCAAGAATTAGGCGATTATATTGTAGTAATAAACGCATCTAAAATTAAGGTTACAGGCGATAAAGAAAATGAAAAAATTTATTATAGTTATAGTGGATATCCTGGTGGCTTAAAAAAAGCAACATTCAAAGAAAAAATGCAAAAAGATCCTACTTTTGTGTTAGAAAAAGCAGTTAAAAGAATGCTACCAGATGGACCAAGAGGAAGAAAATTACTAAAACATTTAAAGATTTATGCTGGGCCAGAACATCCCCATATTGCACAAAAACCAACACCTGTTCAAGTAAATTACAAAAAATTTTTATAGAATTTTAAGGGAATAGATTATGGAAAACCTAGAAATAAAACAAAACCAAGAAAAAAGAAAAAACCGAACTATATTTGTTGGTAGAAGAAAAACTGCTGTTGCAAGAGCGATGCTCAAAGATGGAGTAGGAAAAATTATTGTTAATAAAAGGAATTTAGAAGAATATTTTCCCATTCTTAGATTACAAAAACATGCAACAGAAGCATTGGATGTTACAAATTTAAGAAATAAATTCGATGTATATCTTAATGTAAGAGGCGGTGGAATCGATGGTCAAGCTGGTGCTGTTCGTTTAGCAATTGCAAGGGCTATCGAAGCAAAATATCCAGAACTAAGAACAACTCTAAAACAACATGGACTTTTATCACGAGATCCTCGAATGGTAGAAAGGAAAAAATACGGAAAACACAAAGCAAGAAGAAGTACTCAATTCTCCAAACGTTAATTATTTTATTTATCCTAATGCAAGCTCTCTTTGGAAGAGCTTGCTTAAACCCAAGATTAGGTTGGCTCCCTGTTAACAGTACAACGACCTTCGAATATACAACCTTCTTCTAGTATTAATGTAGGAGAAATAATATCACCCTTAACTCTGCTAGTCGATAGTAATACAACACGTTTCGTTGCTAATATATTTCCTATAAGTTCACCACCGACTACTACAATTCCTGCTCTAACGTCAGACTCTACTTTACCCGTTTTGCCAATCAGAACCTTCCCTTCTGTTAGAATTGTACCTTTAAAATAACCATCTATCCGGAGCAAATTTTTTACTTTAAATTCGCCTCGAAATTCTGACCCCTCGCCTATGATAGAATTAATAACTAGTGTTTCTGTAGATTCAACCATAACGTTTGTAAATCATTCATTAATATATGTGGATTAAAAGCCATTGTTCCAATATGTATTTCGTAGTAAAGCATGTTCTCATTGGTTTTTCCTGTTTTTCCAGAAAAACCAATCAAATTACCTTTTTGCACCATTTGATTTAAAGTTACATGGACTTCATCTAAATGAGCATAGAAAGTTTTAATACCTGTTAAATGTTCAATCCAGATATAGATACCAAATATGGGATCATAACCAATTTCTACTACCTTTCCGTTGGCTGTTGCATATACTTCAGAATGAGGTAAAGTAAGGATTTCGATTCCTCTTAATGGATAATTGAAACCGCGTTCTATTACGTACTGGGTTGCATAATTTGTTTTTATAAAACCCTTTGTAGGTAATCCTGTTGGTAAATAACTAAAAAAGTTTTTAATTTCTTCGGAATTGAGTTTTTCGTTAATTTCTTTGAGTTGCTTATCGATACTTTTTAGTATTTCGTTGTCGATTAAAGAAATATTTAACGTTGTTTGTAAAATATTTTCTATGGTATTTTGACTACATGCTTCTTTTTGTTTTTTACATTCTTCAATTAAGTTTTTTAAATTATCAATATGTTCTAGGCTTGTTTGATAACCAAATCCACCTTTCCCATCCTGACTATTAATTCGAAGCTTACGATGAATAATTGCAATGGTTTCTGCAAAATCAAGAATAGTTTGATGCATTGGTATAACTTCTTCTGCCAAGCGAGAACTCTGCAAATAAAACTGACTGTTGGTTATACCCATATCATAATATTGAATATTTTGCGAGCTTCTTTGAATGATAATCAAAACAGAAACTAATCCTACGATAAAGACACCAAATAGAATCACAAATAAACTATAAAAATTAATATGAAGGTTTAAAATACTGCTTTCGGAATGGGGAATAAACATAATGGTTAGTTTTTGCTTCCCTTTAATGTGGATTTTTTTTAAAAGAGATTTTAAGTTTTCTTGGAAGCTTGACCAAAATTTTTTTTCTTGCGGCTGGATCTGTATTCCTAAATACTTTGAATATATCTCTTGTTCGTTCGACTCTTTTGCCTCGGAGGTTTTTTTTCTATTTTTTTGTTTTTCTTTCATTATTTTATACTTTTTTATAGATGTTTTTAAACTTTCAATATTTTTTTATTTACAATAAAAGAAAAATGTTTTTTAGTTCATGATTTGAGAAATTTTTTGGAGGGGAGTAATGCAACAAGAATTACAATCAAAATCTAATATTTCTATGCAAGATTTAAAATTAGGAGAAACCCATGCTCCTTGGCAAAAAGAATTTTTTAAAAACATCGAAGGGTTTAAAAGCTATGGAGTACCAGAAGAAAAGGCAAAAGAATTATTATTTAAATTTATAAAATTATCTTCAGAAATTCCTTTACCAAGTGTTTTAAAAACCTTCGAGGATCCATCAAAATTAGAAGAAGTAGGCGTTTATACAAAACAAGATCCTAATTTACGAGACTTTGTTGCAGAATTTTTAACACCTTTAATACAAAATTTTACTTTCGAAGGAAAAGAAAACCTACAATATATTTTACCTCTGGCAAATAAATTTCCTGTAACGCTTATATCGAACCATCTAAGTCATCTAGATGCACCAGCAATCTATATGATGTTTTATCGCGAAGGTGGAATTGCAAGAGAGATTGCAGATCGGTTAGTATTTATTGCTGGAAGATTAGCTTTTACAGAAGATTTCGCTCGTTTAGGTTTGTATATGTTCGATACACTGCTAGTTTGTTCTAAAAAAGATATGTCACAAAACCCTAGTTTAGCAGATGTAATGACCCGTATCAATATGAGGGCATTTCGTCAATCTCAGCAACTACAAAAAGAAGGGAAAATCATCGCTATTTTTCCAGAAGGTACAAGAAGTAGAAGCGGTCAATTAATCTCTTTTGTGGATGCAGTTTATCATTACGTTGCGAATAAAATCATCATTCCCATTGCATTAGAAGGCACTGACGAAATTTTACCAACATCAACGTTTTTATTTAAAGCTGCGAAAGGACGTTTAGTATTAGGCAAACCCGTACTCGTTGGGAAATTACCTCCAGAACAGATGAAAGAACTTCCCGATTACGTTGATCGATTAGAAATCCCCGAACACATAGAAGACAAAAAACAATATGTAATCGACTCCTTAGCTTTGTTAGTTGGTAGAAATCTACATAAACATAGACATGGCTTTTATAGAAATCTTTATAAAGCCATTGACGAAAAAGAAAATGTTTTGATTCAGATTCCTCAAAAACCCGTCGAAAGAGTATTTATCGTAGGACATTCACCCTATGCAACTTCTATTGGATGTGTTCTAGCAAACAAAGACACAATTATCAAAATCTTCCTACTTGAAGAAAATAAGGCAAAAAGTTTTAACACTTCCCAACTTGATCAAGATCACTTTCCCTTTTTTAAACTTCCCCCAAATATTCAATTTACAACAGATCCCAAAGAAATCCAAAATGCAACTCTTATCATTCAAGCAGTAAGACCATGGGAATTAGAAAAATACTACAATACATTAAAAGAATATATAAACAAAAGTGATGCTCCGATTATTAATGTTGCAAAAGGATTTACTTCTTCTAAAAGTGGACTTATCGTCGACGATTTAATTCATCAATTCAACATAAACCCCGAAAGATTTTTTGTTATGGCTGGTGCCAATTATCCTCAACAAGTGATGGAAAGAAAGATTACTGGCTACGAAATTGCAGCATACAGTCAAACAGACAAAATCGACTATTTTACCAATTTATTCAGTAACATGTATGTTCATGTAAGACCTGCAATCCATAAAGATGACATTCGCGGTGTTCAACTCGGTGGTGCATTAAAAAATATTTACGCAATAGCTACTGGACTAATCGATGGCTTTTTTAGCAAATATTATGGAGGGAATAACGATAATACATTATTCCATCTTTCTAACAGATTTTTTAAAGAAATGGTTGCTATTGGAACAGAACTTGGAGGAAAGCCAGAAACCTTTCAAGGATTATCCGGCCTAAACGATCTAATGTTAGCATGCTTTGGTAGAGATTCTAAAGACAGACAATGGGCATACGATTTTGTTTTTAAAAAAGCAGATATGAATCGCATGAGCTCGGGACTTTTTGGATTAAAAATTTTACCACAATTGATTCAATTAGATATTAATAAATTTCCTGTCGCTTCTTCGGTCTATAAAGTGATTTATGAATCCGTACCAATTGAAAAAATGTTTGATGAGCTTTCTTTAAAGCTAAAGAAATTCTAGATTTTAATTTTATGATGGTTAAAAAAAACACCTATATAACCACAAATGGCAGACAAGAATACACCAAAGATTGGTATTAATAAAATCATCGAAGAAGCCATCCCTGTAAGGAGCATCTCGATTTTTTGTTCTTTTAATTTTTGTTTACGCTCTTTGGGATGGGGAAATTCTTTTTCCCAATAAACATCGAAAATTCCATTTCCTAAAATATAAGAATCGTACAAGAATAAAATCACATTCTGGAAAGGACCTAAAAAAATTGTTACAAAAAACAAGAATAGATAGATCAAAATAAATAAAATGGATTTGTAAAGGCCATAAAACATATTTCTGATATCTTGCTTAAAAGTAGTTTCTTTTGCCGATGGAACATTGTACTTTTTTTCTAGTTCTTTTCGTAAGGGATCCAAAAATGGTAAAATCACCAATTGAGCAATAATTCTATAAAAAGCAAAAAAGAGAAAAAAGAGCTGCAATGTTAATAAAATATTTAAAACAGAAAGCAAATATTTATATTCAAGTAGATATCTTTCTAAAAAAACTTTCAGAATGCTATCAAGAAAAAAATAGATTCCTAAGATCATTAAAAATGATAACATTATTGTCATAAAAAATAAAAAAAAGAAGTATTTTTTTAGTGGAATTTTCGGAATTAAAAACAAAATTTTAAACGGATAATAAAAAAAATTCCACTTCTGCTTCATTTTTTAAGCCATTACACGACTTTTTTTGCCAGTTACTTTAACAATTTTGTTATTTTCATCCACAAGTACAACAGTGGGTTCATAATCATCTGTTAATTCTTCTTCTTTTACAAATCCATAAGCAATTATAATTATCTTATCGCCAGGATGTCCTAATCGAGCAGCAGCACCGTTTAGACAAATTTCTCCCTTCCCTCTTTTTCCTTTGATTGTATAGGTTTCGAACCTTGCACCATTATTGATATTTACAACAGCTACCTTTTCGTATGGTCTTATACCAGACGCTTCTAATAATTCTTCATCTACGGTTAAACTCCCCTCGTAATTGAGATTTGCATCTGTAACAGTTGCTCTGTGGATTTTTGCACGAAACATTTCGAGGAACATCTCTACCTCCTTTTAATAAAAAAAAGAATTTGATTTTAAAAACCATAACTTTTTTTATTGCAATTTTGAAAAGTTTTTTCTTGATTGATTGCTTTATTTATTGTTTATTGTTTTTTAGGAACAAAATATGGATAAATTGTTGGAAATTCAACAAAAATTAAAACCAGTTAAATGTTTAGAAGTAGGAAGAGAATTCGAAATTATATCTTTTTTGTTGGTGGAATCATCGTTAGCTAAAAAAGATTTTTTAAAGCTTATTCCTAAGGATTTAATCATCATTCTATTAGAAGAAGTCTTGGATAATCGCCGAACTCTACCCGAAATTATTGATAACTTAAAATCTAAAAATATGAATTCTAATCCAAATTCAAACCAAAATTGTAAGTTCGATTTAGATAAGGTTTATCCCATTGGAGTAATTTTTCTATCCGAAAATTTTTATTTTAAGAACAAAAAAACTCTGATAGATTTTTTTAATAACAAACCTATTGGAGAATTTTATTTTATTTTATTAAGTAATGAATTATCTTTTAATCAACAAGAACTAGGTTTGGAATTAGAATATTTTTATGCTATTACCCCTTTTCTTTGGAACGAAAAAACTCTGCCAAACTATATTAAATTAATAGAAAACTGTATTAAACAAATCCAACTACAAGTAGAAAATTTTGCCTTGATGTCAAAAGTAGAATTATCGCACAAAGATATTTCTAGAATTGTTAAAATTGGACAAATACTTTCTACAGAAAAAAATTTTGATGTAATAATCGAAATGATTTTAAAAGAAGCGATGGAAATGGTTTTTGCAGACGGTGGTTCTATTTATATTACAGAATTTGACGAAAATGATACATCGAAACCTAAATTCTTACGCTTTAAAAAATCTGCCTTACAACTCGATGCAAAAGAATTTCTATTACCAATTGATTCTAAATCTATCGCTGGTTATGTTGCATTATCGAGTGAACCTTTACTCATTGATGATGTTTATGCTCTAAAAGGAGATGAACCATATAAATTCAACCCAGAATATGACTTACACCATAATTATTTATCGCGTTCCATGCTTGTAATACCAATGCTCAATCAACATGGAGATGTATTAGGAGTAATTCAACTGATCAACAAAAGAATTGATCCTTACAGAAAATTAACTTACGAAGAAATGCTAAACGGTGATGTGTATACCTTTACAATAGAAGACATGAAAAAGGTCTATGCTTTAGCAGGACAAGCAGCATTATCCATCGAAAATTTTCGTTTATTAAATAGTATAAATCGTTTATTTGAAGGCTTTGTCCGTGCTTCTGTGCTTGCGATCGAACAAAGAGATCCAACTACATCGGGTCATTCTTTTCGCGTTGCTGAATATACTGTGGCATTAGCATTGGCTGTCAATCGACTAAATCATGGTAAATACAAAGATCTTTATTTTAACGATGAACAAATTCGAGAAATACGTTATGCTTCTTTATTACATGATTTTGGAAAAGTAGGAGTAAGAGAAAAAGTCCTGGTTAAAGAAAAAAAACTTTATCCAGAAGAACTAGAAGATATAAGATGGCGATTTCGTTATGCTATTCGTTCTCTTGAATACGAATATAGTCAAAGAAAAATCGAATATTTAAAAAAACACGGAAACAAAAATTTCGAAGATTTCGAAAAAATCTTAGATTTCGAATTACAACAAAAAATCCAAGAATTACAAAAAATGTTAGAAGTGATCGAACAATCGAATGAACCAACTGTAACAGAACAGGACATTTACCAAAACCTCGAAAAAATATCGCATTATAGCCTAAAAATACAGCACGATGGCTATCAAGAAACGATTCAATTTCTTAAAGACAATGAACTAATAAGCCTTCTTGTTCGTAGAGGAAATTTAGATCAAAGAGAACGAATGGAAATAGAATCTCATGTTTCGCATACATATAGATTTTTGATTCAGATTCCGTGGACCAAAGATTTAAAAAAAGTACCAGATATTGCCCATGGACACCACGAAAAATTAGATGGCTCTGGTTATCCGTTAGGCTTAAAAGAAGAAGAAATTTTACCTCAGACTCGCATGATGACCATCGCAGATATTTACGATGCATTAACGGCTCCTGATAGACCTTATAAAAAATCGCTATCTCCAGAACATGCTTTAGATATATTAAAATACGAAGCAAAAGAAGGACGAATCGATAGCGACTTATTGGATTTATTCATACAAGCGAAAATTTATCTGGTTGTTTCTCCAAATTCTTATTCGAATAAGAGGTAACGTTAAAACGATTTTGAACAAAAAAATCAAATGTTTGTTCTGATGTTTTTTGTGGTATATATTCGAATTCTTGTTTAAGTTTCGTATTATCTAATACTGGTCTATATTTTAAGAATAATACTTGTTCAGAAGAATAAGGAGACAAATTGAATTTATATAAAAATTTTAATAAAATTTTTAACAAATTCTCTGGAAAATAGATCACTTTTTTATTTAACTTTTTTGCAATTTCTTGGATCGTTAAATATCCATCTCCAGCCAAATTATAAATTCCTGCCTTTTCTTTACTAGAAAAAATAGCCTGTTCTAAACAATTTACCACATCCTGATCCCAAACAAAACTAAAAGGCGATTCCGAACCTTTTATTCCAATTATAAATTTATTTTCGAACAATTTGGTGATTTGATTGGATGTATTTTTCCCCAAAATAGTACTAACACGAAACACATATTGCTTCATTAGTGGATATTTTTTTTTGTATTGTTCTAATTTTTTTTCTATCAAACGTTTATGGTAAGAATACAAAAATTCTTTATTCCCTCTTATGGGATAAGATTCCTTAATGGGAATAGGATTATCGGGATAATATCCATAAGCAGCACCACTAGAAGTAACAATAAACTTCTGAACCATATTCTTTCCTGCACACTCTAAGATATTTTCTGTTCCTTTTACATCGATAGCAAACTGCTCTTCTTTTGACATTCCCTTAGGAGTATTTACAATCGATGCTAAATGAATCACCACATTGATCTGATAGATTCTAATAATGGTACAAATTTCAGTATCTCTTACATCCTTGTAAAAAAACTCCACCTTTTCGTTTTCTTTGATGTTTTTCTTTATATCAATGGCAATAATTTTTTCTATTAAAGGATTTTGTTGTAATTTTTCTATCAATTGTGAACCAATATACCCACTTGCACCAGTAACTAATACTCGCATTGAATTACCCTTTGATTGAACTAATTTTATTCCAATAAAATGCCAAAGATAATCCAGCTATAATGTGCCAAATTCCCCACCAGGCAGCAATTAGAGCCATACCACCCAATCCATTAAAAAAATTAAATATAAGGATTAATCCTAAACCAGAATTTTGAATTCCTACTTCTATTGTAATTGCTCTTATATCCTTTTCTGGTAATTTAAACAATTTCGATATAAAGTTACCACTCAAAATTGCTATTAGATTTTGAACAAATACTAATAGAATAATATATTCTATGTATTTTATAAAATATTCAAAATTTACGTATAATGCAGTTAGAACAAAAATTCCAAAAAAAATCAAAGAAAAATATTTAATAAAATTTGTAAATTTTGTTGCAAATTTAGGAAATTTATGAGATATCCATAAACCGAGTATTAAAGGAACACCTAACAATAAAAAAATATTCAATAACATATCGATGGGATCTACTTGTAATTCCCTTATTAGAGAACTTGTATAAGGATTTAACGACCCCCAAACAGAAAAATTCAAAGGCGTTAAGAAAATTGCTAATATTGTAGAAATCGCAGTCATACTTACGCTTAATGCAACATTTCCTTTTGCTAAAAACGTAATATAATTCGAAATATTTCCTCCTGGGCATGCTGAGACTAGAATCATCCCTAATGCCATACTTGGTATTGGCTTTATCCAAAGTGTTAATAAAAACGTAAGAAAGGGAAAGATTAAAAATTGACTAAATATTCCAATCAAAAAAGGGATCGGATTTTTTATCACATAACGAAAATCTTGAATTTTTAAAGAGAGAGAAATTCCAAACATGATAAATCCAAGTATGATGTTTAATAAAAATAATGATGATGGATTAAAATTTAAACGAACTTGATCTACTTCGTAAACTGACATAGAAAAACTCCTATTTCGATGTTGGTTCTAAGTGCATTTTTTTAAAATCTATTAGCCCCGGAGCCCACATATGCTTTACGGGATCAATATCTGCATGAATAACAGAACAATGAGGAAATTCTAAACATTCCTTTAAAACGTCTTTGATATTCGATAAATTATTTATACGAATGCCTTTGGCCCCCATACTTTCTGCTAATCTGGAAAAATCTATTTCTCCAAAATCGGTATTAATGTTTTCTTCTGGACTTAAATGCTTAAACACAAGGGTTTTGATTGGTTTTAATGCAAAAGACTGATTGATTTTTACCATTCCCCATTGTTTATCGCAAAAAACGATATAGATGATTTTTCTTTTGTATCGAACCGCTGTTTCGATTTCTTGAGGATGGAATCCCATTGCTCCATCGCCAATCAAACAAACAACAATATCATTATTTTTTGCATAAGAGGCACCAATGGCTTGACTTACACCAGCACCTAACATACCAAACTTATAAGTAGAAATCATCGACATGTTCTTTTTTATATCGAGATAAAAATGAGACCAGACAGCAGTATTCCCACCATCAATCACATAGGTAGTATTCTCTGGTAAAAATTCATTACATGCTAGAATCAATTTCGCAGGATGGATAAGATTTGTTTTTTGCATTGCAATCTTTATAAGTCTTTTTTGTATAGATTTCTTTTGATGTTCAATTTTATTTAGTAGTTCATTCCATTTAAACTTAAAAGAAAGTTTTTGTTCAAGCAATGCAATTAAAAATGCTTTAACATCACTAATAATACCGAGCGTTATATTTCTACTCGAACCAATGATTTGAGGATCAATATCGACTTGAATAACTTTTAAGTTTTTTTGATTCCAATAAGGTTCTCTACCCCACCAATCTGTTTCTCCCAATCGCGAACTCAATACAATTGCAAAATCTGCTTTTTTATGGACGAAATGATTTAAAGAAATATAAGTCATGGGCAAAACAGGATCTTTTTCTAATAAAACACTACGTGCGCCCCAACTATAAGTCGTAGGAACATTCAACAATTTAACAAGCTGATAGACTTCCTGCTGAGCATTCGCGTGAATTACACCACTTCCAAAATGTATAATAGGAAACTTAGCATTTTGTAATAAATCCAAGGTTTTTTTTATCGCATCGGGAGATGGATAAGGAATGGTAGATGCTCTATATTGTTCTGGTTTTAAAGCTACAAAAGGTATATCGAATTCTCCATTGATAATATCCTCTGGTACATCCACATGGACTACTCCTGGTCTTCCTTCGTAGCATTTACGAAATGCCATTCTCATAATTTCTGGTATTCTTTCTGGCGAAGGTATTAAAAAACTTGCTTTGGATATCTGTTTTATTGTCTCTGTTTGATTAAAGTATTGATATGTACCTAGTCGAACTGGATTAACAATTCCATGTCGTCTAAAAGACGTTATTACCAATATACGGTTTCCTTCAGCTTCTTCTACAACAATACCGGGTAAAATATTCGCAACACCAGGTCCATTACTTGCCATGCATACACCCAATTTTCCCGTAAGACGAGCATAAGCTCCAGCCATATGTGCTGCAGAAGTTTCGTGTCTTGGCGAAATAAGTTCTATTCCATATTTTCGAAGTGATGAATAAAAACCAAAATAGGTTCCATCAATGATTCCAAAAACCTTCTCTACCCCCTCTAACTTTAACATTTCCGCAATCACATCTCCACCTTTTCTTTTTTTCATAAACACCTCTTTTTTTATAAATTATTTTAATAAAATGATTAAAGTACTAACAATTAAAATTCCCCTAATCATTAATTGAAAATGTTCCACAGAAATTTTTTCGTAAACCTTTTGTCCTAATCCTATGCTTACAGGAAGTACAAGCATCATAAAAAGCGAAGTCTTAAACTGCTCTAAACTCATGGAATGACGTATTAATAACAAAGAATCAAAGATCAACCAAACAAAGATTAAAGAAATGCGAAAAACGAATTTATCGATATTAAAATGACTTATACCATAAACTAAAAATGGTCCTCCCGTAGCAAAAATTGCATGAACTACACCCGAGATAAAAACCCAAAAACGAGCGAAAATAGGATTTTGGATTTTAAAAGATTTGTTTTTATACAATAAAAAAAATTCAAACAAAGATAATATAAAAATCAACCCTGCAAAGAGTTTATTTAAAGAGATTGAAAATTTTTCTATCCATTGACTTGTCCATAAACCTAATACAAAACCCAATCCCATATAGCTAAAAATATTTTTTAATAAAAATGGATAATCGATGTTTTTATAATGTATCAATACCATAAAAAAACACATCATTACATTTAATAACAACACGATTGGCAGAATTTCGTAGAGCTGAAAAAACAAAATACCTAACGTAAGAATAATAAGAGTGCTTCCAAATCCTGTGATGGTTTGAACAAAATAGCCTATAAACAAGATCAATGCAAGAATCAGCATCATTTTTAATGTACTTAGCAATTTATATACCAGCAAAAAATACATTTTTATGGACAAAATTCTTCTATATAAGTGTCAAATATTAATCATTGACAAATTTTTGTCACTAATTAATATTGCATTATGCTATCTATTGTTTCGTTAGAAAAAAAGCTAGAAATCCTACACAGAAATATTTTTAAGATTGGGCATGCATACGAAGACTTTCTTTTGTTTTTGTATAATTGTAATGAATTATTAAACAACGTATTTTCGTTTGAATCTTCGTTTTTTGTTCTAACAGAATTTACCGAAAATCCTTTAACCTTTGGTCATGTCCCTAAATGGTTTACTAATCCAATAAAAAAAATCTTTTATTCTAAGATTAAAGTTCCTCCTGAAGAGGTTGAACCCCTAAAACAATTTTTTTTGAATTTTAATAAATCTATTTCGTCTCCTCTGCAACAACAATTCAAAACAATGACAAAAATCCTTCAGAGATTAAAACAAGAAAATTACCAACTTTTTTATCCGATTATATTCCAGAATGAAATCTTTGGCTTTTATTTTGCGAAAACGAGAAAACCACTAAAAGAACATGATATTTACATTTTAGATATTCTATCGATTTATTTTGCTTTGGCAATTCGAAATTCAATCATAAGAAAAGAAAACCAGAAATTAAGAATACAGAATAAACTCGAAGTAGAAAATCATTATACCATACCAGAAAATGTAAAACCTATTGTTATCGAGTTACAAGATAAGTCATATTTAATAGCCTCTTCGCAAATGAAAAACATGATAGAGAATATTCAAAAGTTAAAAAATATTTATTTCCCGATTTTGATAACAGGCGAAACTGGAACAGGAAAAGAATTTATCGCAAGATATTTTCATTATAGTAATAAAGCAGATCGACCTTTTGTTGCCATCAATTGTTCTTCGATTCCAGAATCCTTATGGGAGAGTGAATTGTTTGGCTATAAAAAAGGATCGTTTACAGATGCAAAAATTGATAAAAAAGGGTTACTTGAAGAAGCAGAAGATGGCAGCATTTTTTTTGACGAAATTGCAGAAATTCCCTTAGATATTCAAGCAAAATTGCTACGATTGATTCAAGAGAAGAAATTTAGACCGATAGGCAGTACAAAGGAAATCGAAGTAAAATGTAATTTTATTTTTGCAACTAATAAAAACTTGATCGATAAAATTCAGAAAAATGAATTTCGCGAAGATTTATATTATAGGATTTCTACAATTCATTTTCATCTACCTCCTTTAAGAGAACGAAAAGAAGACTTACTAATCTTAATTGATTATTTTATCAACAAATATACAGAACTTTTTAACAAAAAAATTACTCTCGATAAAGAAGTTTATCAATATTTAATTAACCCTAAAATCCATCCATGGAAAGGAAATATCCGCGAACTCGAAAATTATATCGTTAAATTAATCTTCGAAGCTAAAAATTCGCATATTACATTAGATAGCTTAATGGAATCAAAAATACAAAATTCTACACAAAATGATTTTATTAACGAAATAGAGCAAACAACAGAAGAATTGTTAGGATTAGCTTCTGGTATGCAAATCGATTTCGAAAATATGATAAAAAAGATATCTAGAAAAATTATTACAGAAGCATTAGAGCGCTGTAATGGTAATCGAACACGGGCATCTCAACTATTAGGTATATCTCGTGGAAAGCTCAACTATCAAATCAAAGAATTAAATATAAAGGTAGAATCAAAAGATTGATTTTCCTATAACTAAGAAAAAAAGGGTTTTATGAAGATTTATTGGAATGAGTTTTATAAAAAAATTATAGATTTTTTAAAACAATTGGAAAATCCCTTATATCGAATAAAAGTTTTTTTTGTTATGGTATTTTTATTTTTATCTAGTTTTATGTTTTTGACTAACAGTAATCCATTTTATTTTTTTCTTCCTTACAAAATTTATCCCATTAAATTATTTTCTTTTA
>Ga0197142_1001614_pt1 | contig 20450 bp, 18 predicted proteins | sample GBS60_MetaG_FD_148614 | JGI IMG/M metagenome (GOLD analysis project Ga0197142, IMG submission 148614) | Sediment microbial communities from Great Boiling Springs, Gerlach, Nevada, United States - GBS 60_MetaG | ecosystem: Environmental > Aquatic > Thermal springs > Hot (42-90C) > Sediment... | reverse complement strand
CACCGTTTGGGCCGAGCAGCCCGAAGATTTCTCCCTTATTGACCGTGAAGCTGACGCCATCCACAGCCTTGGTGCCATCAAAAGACTTGGAGAGATTCTCAATACGAACGATTGGATCAGCCATGATCTGTAGTGTTATACTCTATTATGAGCTCAGATGCAAAGAAGAGCGAAGCCCCCAAAGTTGTCATTGGGGGCTCCGCCAGGGCAGGTAGGGCTATAGGGAGAGGGTGAGCTACATCTTCACCTCGATCTTGTAGACGACTTGATTGCCGTCGTACTTGGCCTCGACGAGCTTGCCGATATAGTTGGGCAATTGCTCAAACGGGATATAGCTCTTCTGCTTGCCCTGCTTGACCTCGATAACGACGTTAGTGCTGACGCTGAGCGTCTGGCCGTTGACGGTAATCGTGCGATTGGCCGTGTCTACGGCTTGTAGAGCGCCCTTGAGCTTGCCGCCATTGCCAGGTTTCCCAGCGTTCCCTTTCACTTCGATCTTATAGACCAACCCTTGAGCGGTGAGCTTCAGCTCGACCCATTGTCCCACGTAGTTGGGCAATTGACTGAACGGAATATAGCCCTGATTTTTGACCTTGACGGTAACATTAGCGCTCACAGAGTAGACTTGATTATTGACCGTGACTGTCAAGCCCGCAACATCTACAGCATTGAGCGTGCCCTTCACCTTGTTGCCGCTGGCCCAGCTCGTCATGGCCAGCGCCGCTACCATCAGCCCGACGACAGTACAAACTTTGGCGAACTTCATAAGCATCACTCCCTGTGCGTAGTGTGATTGGGCTTACCCAACAATGACATACTTGGCTTCGTAGTAGCCGTCTTTCAGCTCGTACTGTGTGATAGTCAGTCTCACTCCCTTGACAATGCTCGAGCGATCGAGAGATTTGCCCTGCAGGTCTACGATCTGGGCGCTCTTGCTTATTTTGATGGGAAAATCTTCTTTGCCGTCGCCGTTGGCATCGAGCCGCACGAAGAGATCGTCCCCAAACGAAAACACTTCGAGGACAATGCCCACGAGAGGCTGAAGCGTCGGAGTCGCAGCCTCTCCCACGATCACGTGCCAGGCTTCATAGTAGCCATCGTCGTCGAGCTTGTAGGCGATCAGGGTTATTACTATGCCCGGCTTGATCGCGGTGAAGGGCAAGCTGTTCCCCGCCGGGTCGGTGACGATCGTGCGGCTCTTGATCTTGACTCGTATATCCGGCTGGTTGTCGCTGTTGATGTCCAGGGCGACGAAGAAGTCATCGCCGAACTGAAAAGTCTGGAGCACGGTGCCCTTGATGGGCTGCTGCGCTGTCGGGGACTGCCCTGGGCCCGATGTTCCCACGACCACCCGATACGCTTCGTAGTAGCCGTCGTCATCCCATTTATAGTGGGTGACCGTGAGCGTGACCCCGACGACGATCGCGCTCAGGGGCAACGGCTTATTATTGACATCTACTATCTGGGTCTTATGCTCGATCTTGACTAAGAGATCCGCACGAGTATCACTGTTTATATCTAATTGGACGAAGAGATCGTCTTTGGCCCACCACAGTTGCACGACCGTCCCGGTGATGGGAGTCAGCTGGGCCCACGCCCAGCTCCCCCACGCTAACCCGATCCACACCGCTAACAACCCGACACGCATGGACGCTCTCATAGCGAGAGACCTCCTTCGCTACAAAATCATGATCATCGTCACGCGGCGGCGGGGGCAGAGTCGCTTGATTGCTCTGTGGCTCCATCTCCGGCGGAGAGAGCTGCACCCGGGCGCCATACTGATAGACCAACTCGCCGCCGTAGTACCCTGTCATGGTCAACGTGCCCAGCCCGATCACCCCAGCGATGAGATAGATCGCTAAGGTTGCGCTAGCTACTAAACGCCAACGATTGAGCCAGCCCGCCGCAATCACCACCCTGATCGCTGCGACGGCTAACAGCAAATACGCCGTGAGCTTGCCCAAGTCTTCGTGGCGATCTAAGACTTGTTCGCCAGCCCTGCTCAGTCTGTCCTCGACTTGCTCTTCAGCAAAATTTCCCGTGACCATCGCTGCCAAAGCTCCCACAGCCCCTAAGACCACGAGCACTAGCCCGATCTTCTTCGCCGTCTCTTTTTGAAAGAGATGCCCGATCACATCCATCACCAAGCCGGTGATGAAGAGCGCAATCGGGAAGTGTACGACTATCGGATGGATGTTTGTCATACTTACTCCTTTCGCGATGTTTCTTGACGGAGTGAGTCTACGCCTCCAGGGGTGACGAAGCGATAGCAGCGACAAGAAAATCTCTTGAAATCTTGGTGAAAAAGCGGTGAAAGTCAGGCGGCAAGCTTATATCCAAACCCTGGCACCGTGAGCACCAGGGTGGGGTTCTTTGGGTCGGCCTCGATCTTGTGACGCAAGAGATAGATATAACGCTTCACATCTGTTGAGGACGCCAGCCCTCCCTCCGGCCAGACGTGCCGGATGATCTCGTCGTCGGAGAAGACCCGTCCCGGCTGCGACGCCAAAAGCTTCAAAAGCTCGTATTCTTTGGGGGAGAGCGCGATTTCCCTCTCTCGGAGCCGCACGCGCTTTCGAGCGTCATCAATCTCAAGCTCGCCGACGCGCCAGTGCTCCGGCGGCTGCACTCGCCGCATCACTGCAGCGATGCGCGCTTCTACCTCACGGAGCTTGAGGGGCTTGACGATATAATCATCGGCTCCCTCTGAGAGGGCTCTCACGATCTCGTCTGTTGCGTCTTTGGCCGTGATCATCAGCACGGGCGTCCGACCCGCCGCGCGAATGTAATGCAAGACCTCCCAGCCGTCGAGCTTGGGCATCATAATATCTAATAAGACCAGATCGGGCTGCTCGTCTGTGAACTGCTTGAGCGCCTCCACGCCGTCGGCGGCAAGCACGATCTGATGGCCCTTGGCAGCAAAATACGTCTTGAGGATCTCGCGGGAGTCGGCGTCGTCGTCAACGATCAAGATCTTCATAGGGGATCGTGAAGTAGAACGTGCTCCCGTGGCCCACTTGGCTTTCCACCCAGACTTGTCCGCCGTGCATCTCGACGTAGCGTTTCACGATCGCTAAGCCCAGGCCCAGCCCCTCGCCGGAGCTCGCCCGAGAGGGCTGCGTGAACGGCTGAAAGAGCTGACTTTGGTCTTCTGGAGAAATCCCGCGCCCGCTGTCGCGCACCGCAAAGCGCACTGCGCTATCATATCGCTCGACGTGCACCTCGACAAATCCCTGGTCCGTGTACTTGATCCCGTTCGTCAAGAGATTGATCAGAATCTGGCGGAGCTTGGTGCGATCCGCTCGAATTTGGACAGGCTCGATGGGCTGCAAGCGCAGCTCGATCCCCTTCTGAGCCGCTAACGCTTGCACGCTGCTGAGCGCTTCGTGGACAACTGTCGTGACATCGCAGAGTTCGCGCACGAGACGCTCTTGGCCCATCTCCAATTTCGCAAATCTCAAGACGTTTTCTAAGAGCTCCGACAGATGCTCCCCGGCTCGCAAGATGGCCGCCAGGCGTTCGCGCTGGGCTGTGTTTAATGTGCCTTCAAGCTGCTCCCCCAATAGCTGCGCGTGCCCCAAGAGCGCGTTGAGGGGCGTGCGCAGCTCGTGCCCCATGATCGTGAGAAATTCGGACTTGGCGCGACTAGAACGCTCCAGCTCTTCTTTCATCTGCACGATGGAGTCGGCCATACGATTGAACTCATGCGCAAGGGCTTCGAGCTCTTGATGCGTGCGCAGTCTAGCCCGCGCGCGAAAGTCCCCCTGCCCAAACGCCCGCACGGAGAGGGCTAACTGCTCCAAGGGCTGCAAGATCGAGCGATAGAGCCAGAACGCACAGAGCGTCCCCAAAAGCACCAACGCTGCACCCACCCCCGTGACGATCCATAGATCTAAGAGCACCTCGTCGGCAATATATTCGAGCGAGATTCCTAGACGCACATAGCCTAACTTCCACGGGTGCTTCAGATCGAGAAACGCTGTGCCATCGGGCAGACGCCCACGCTCAAGCTCTCTCGACCCCTCTGGAGGAAGCTCGAGGGCGCTCTGTTTCCTCTCCGCGAGGACGATAGGAGGCTCGATGCGCACTTCTTCCGTGCCAAGGAAGGCGCGCGTCTGCACGATCTGCGCGTAGAGCACGTGTCCACCTACGATCCCTTCAAGCATCGCTGGGAGATTCTGCAGCCCTCCCAACGTGATCGTGCGTTCAGCTTCGGCAGCGATGTGCTCGGCCAGGCCCTCGGCCCGCTCCACAAACTGTTCGTCCAGCTCGTAGGCCATGCGATACGCCGCAATACCCCCGAAGATCACGGCAAAAAGCACTGTGAACCCCACAAACGCCCCGATAAATTTCGCCTTGAGACTGAGACGCTTCAGACCCATTGGAGCACGAACCGAAAGTAGAAGTAGATCGCGGGGATCGCAAGGAGCAACCCATCTATGCGATCTAAGAGCCCGCCGTGGCCGGGCATCAGTCCCCCGGCATCTTTGACGTGCGCGAAGCGTTTTAAGCGCGACTCTAGAAGATCGCCCAATTGTGTCAGCGCGCTGGTGATCCCTGCCAACGCGATCATGTGCGGCCAAGAAGTCCACCAGTCCTGCCAGATCGGCGCGAGAGCTGCCACAGCCAGCGCGAGCACAAATCCCCCAGCGACGCCCTCCCAGCTCTTGCTCGGGCTGATCGTCGGGGCTAACAGGCTCCTTCCCCATGCTGAACCCGCCAGATACGCCCCAATGTCATACCCCCATACGAGCGCCAGCGCCAGCAGCCCATAGAGCGCGCCATCGGTCGCACGATAGAGGGGATAGAAGAAATGCAACAGATAGGGAATATAGATGATCCCGCCCATCGTCGCCAAGATCTTTCTGAGCGCATCGGGATCGAAGAGATAGAGCGCAATGGGGAAGACGAGCGCCGCCCACAGCACCAGATCACCAAAAGCCGCCTCCGGCGTCCCGTAGGCCAGGATCACCAGCACGGCCGAGCTGACAAAAGCCAAGCGATTCAAGGAGATGCCGTTGCGCTCCAACAGCTGTACATACTCCCATGAAGCGACCCCCACGACAAATGCCCCCAGCAGCGCTACCGGCCAAATGCTCCGCCACAATGCCCCCATCAGCAGCGCTGCTACGACAATCGCGATCGCGACTACTGCGGTGATCGTCCGAGGAATGAGATCTTTCATAGGAAGAGTCTCTTCACAGCTCCGACGACGTACAGCGAGCCGGTCACGCAGATCAAATCTGCGCCGGTAGCACGGGCCACGTCCAATCCCTCTGGGATAGTGTTGCAGATCTTCGCCCCAGGCGCCCAGGGCAGAAGCGCGTGAGGGTCGAGCGCCCGCGGGGAGTCCGGCTTGACCAAAACGATCTCATCAAATTCGGGGAAGAGTATCTCCGCCATCGCTCTATAGTCTTTCTCTTTGAGCACCCCAAAGAGCAGAGCGCTCTTCTGCAGAGTATACTTTTCGCGATATCGTCGCACGTCTTCTCGGAGGGCTCGCGCCGCGTGAGGATTATGCGCCCCATCGAGGACAATATAGGGTCTTTTGTGAACAACTTCAAAGCGCCCCGGCCAGGAGGCCTGCTCCAGCCCTGCTCGGAGCGCCTCTGGAGAGATCTCTAGAGTCTGACGCAGCACCTCGAGGGCTTCGAGCGCCACGTTGAGATTCTCACGTTGATAGCCTCCTAGAAGGCGCAGGCGAAGGACGAATGGTCCAGGCGAAGCCTGGTCGATCGCAAACTCTTGATACTCCCACGAAAAGTCGAGAGCTCGCGCGCGCTCCCGCGCACAGATCAGAGGTGCCCCAACGGCTGCACACTCGCGTGCTATGACCTCAAGAACAGAGGGCTTGCGCTCCCCCGTCACCAGAGGCACGTCTTTCTTGGCGATCCCCGCTTCTTCCCAAGCAATCTGCTCGACAGTCTCCCCCAACAGATCTGTATGATCGAGCTCGACGTTGGTGAGCACGCTCACCATTGGGATGATGACGTTCGTGGCGTCGAACCGCCCGGCCAGCCCCACCTCGATCACCGCGATATCTATCTTACGACGCGCAAAGTACAGAAATGCCATCGCTGTGAGGAACTCAAACTGCGTGGGTCTGTCGGCCATCGCCTCAGCGATGGGCATGAGTTCATCAGCGATGTGAGCGAATTCGTCCTCGGCGATCGCCCTCCCGTTGATCTGAATGCGCTCGCAGTACCTGACAAGATGGGGCGACGTATAGAGCCCGACGCGATAGCCCGCCATACGCAGGACGCTCGCGCAGAGCGCGGCGACCGAGCCCTTCCCGTTGGTACCCCCGATGTGCACCGTTCGCAGTCTCTCATGAGGGTTGCCCACGCCCTCTAGGAGAGCTCGAATGCGCTCCAAGCCGGGCTTAACTTCGGCGTGCGGCAATTGTTTCAGATAGGCGATGGCTTGGTCCACAGCGCTAGTCCTGCAAGAGCCGGAGGTTCTGCTCCAAGCGCTCGATCTTCTCTTTGAATTCTTGGGCCTTGCGCTTCTCCTTCTCGATGATGGCCGCGGGGGCGTGCTCGAGGAACTCGGGGTTATCGAGCTTGCGGAGCGTCGCTTCGAGCCGAGCTTGCGCCTCGGCAAGCTCATCCTTCAAGCGCTGGCGCTCTCGGTCAAGATCGAGCACCCCTTCGAGGGAGACGAAGACTTCTGCCCACTCCAGCACGGCGCGCGGCGCGTTCTTGGGACGCTCCATGCTCGATCCCACCAGAAGCTCACTCGCGTGAGCCAGCTCAGTAAAGAAGATCTTGTAGTCCTGGACCATCTGCTGGATGCTGGGGTCTTCCGCTCTAATGAAGACTTTCACTCTCTTTTGTAGCGGCACCTTCATCTCCGAGCGGATCGTGCGGATCGCTGTAATCAACGATCGGAGCTTGTGCATGGTCTGCTCGGCTTCTGCGTCGAGCCATTCCGGATGGGCTTGGGGATACGGCGCGATCATCACGCTCTCTGATTCTTTTTGGGGCAGGCGCTGCCAGATCTCTTCAGTGATGAAGGGGATGAACGGGTGCAAGAGCTTCAATATATCCGTGAGCACCGCCAACAACACGCGCTGGGCTTGGGCTTTGGCTATGGGATCCTTCCCGTAGAGCCGGGGCTTGATCATCTCCAGATACCAATCGCAAAAGTCGTGCCAGACAAAATCATACAACCCCTTGGCTGCTTGATTGAACTCGTAGCGCTCCAAGCTCTCGCGGGTCTGGGCGATGGTGCGGCTCAAGCGCGAGAGGATCCAGCGATCCTCGAGGGACTTACCCCTCACCCCTGCTCTCCCCTCTCCCTCCGAGGGGAGAGGGGACGGGGGTGAGGGTGAAGAGGGGCTGGGGCCCAGATTCATCAGGGCGAAGCGCGCGGCGTTCCACAGCTTATTTAAGAATTTCTTGTACCCCTCAATGTCTTGGACGGAGAGGCGCATCTCCTTCCCCTGGGCACAGAGCGCCGCGAGCGTCAGGCGCAACGCGTCCATGCCGTACTTCTCTTTCATCTGGAGGGGGTCGATGACGTTCCCCTTGGACTTGCTCATCTTCTGGCCGCGCTCGTCTTTAATAATGGGATGGAAGAAGACGCGCTCGAACGGGATCTTCTTCATAAAATGCAGCCCCATCATGATCATCCGCGCGACCCAGAAGAAGATAATATCGTGCCCCGTGCTCAAGAGCTGCGTGGGGTAGAAATAGCGCAGTTCCGGGGTATCATCGGGCCAGCCCATCACGGAGAAGGGCCACAGGGCCGAACTGAACCATGTGTCGAGCACGTCCTCGTCTTGAGAGATAGTCTTCGAGCCGCACTTGGAGCACGCTGTGGGCGCCTGGCGTGCCACGGTGATCCCCTTGCAGTCGGCGCAGTGCCACGCCGGGATGCGATGCCCCCACCACAGCTGCCGCGAGATGGGCCAGTCGCGAATATTTCTCATCCAGTCGAAATAGACCTTCGTCCATCGCTCCGGAATAAACTGAATCTCCCCCGCTTCGACGGCGCGGATGGCTGGCTCGGCCAGCTCCTTCATTCGGACAAACCACTGGGTGGAGATCAACGGCTCGATAGCCGTATGGCAGCGCTGGCAGTGGCCCACCGCGTGGACGTGCGGCTCGATGCGCTCTAGAAGCCCCTGGGCTTTTAAGTCCTCCACCACGCGGCGACGCGCCTCCAAGCGCTCGAGATCTTTGTACGGCCCGGCGTGCTCGTTGGTCGTCGCATCGGGTTTGAAGATATTGATCACTTTGAGCCCGTGGCGTCGCCCGATCTCAAAGTCCGTGGGATCATGAGCCGGCGTGACCTTGACCGCACCCGTGCCGAACTCTCTGTCCACGGCTTCGTCGGCGATGATGGGAATCTTGCGCTCTAGTAAGGGCAAGATCACAAACTTCCCGATCAGCTCTTGGTAGCGCCCATCTTCCGGGTGCACCGCGACCCCCGTGTCCCCGAGCATCGTTTCGGGGCGCGTCGTGGCCACGGTGAGGTAGCCCTGGCCCTCGACCAAGGGATAGCGAATATAATAGAGCTGGCCCTGGACTTCTTCGTGCTCGACCTCAAGATCGGAGAGGACCGTCCGGCAGCGAGGACACCAATTGATCAGACGATCCCCTCGATAGATAAAGCCCTCTTCATACAGCCGCACGAAGACTTCTGTCACGGCGCGCGAGCGCACCTCATCGAGCGTAAAGCTCTCCCTCCTCCAATCGCACGAGCACCCTAGCGCGCGCAGCTGCTCACGGATTCGCGAGCCGTAGCGCTCCTTCCACGCCCAGCCCAGCTTCATAAAGTACTCCCGTCCCAGGTCATAGCGAGTGAGCGGACGCTTATCCGAGGGGACGGGGTAGCCGATCTGTCGTAAGAGATCATCGAGTTGGCGCTTAGCCAGCCCCCGCTCGATCAAGACGTGCACGGCAATGCTCGCATGATCCGTCCCGGGGAACCAGCACGCTTCATAGCCATCCATGCGCTTGTAGCGAATGACGATATCTTGCAGGGTGTTGTTGAGCGCATGGCCGATGTGCAGCTCCCCAGTGACGTTAGGCGGGGGGATCACAATAGCAAAGGGTTTCTTGTTGGTGTTGACGTTGCCGTCAAAATAGTGATGCGCTTCCCAGAAGGTGTACCATCTCTCCTCGGCCCCTTTGGGGTCATAGGCTTTTGGTAGCTCCATAGCAATAGCTCCTCCTCAGGCAGTCAGGACAAGCAGCGTTTATCTTAGCAAACTGTCCCTAGGGGGGACAAGAGAGCTTGTTCTCCACATGCTTATCTGCTATTATAACGAAAGTTTATGAGCGAGCCCAAACGCGTCGTTATCACGGGGATTGGGGCCGTTACCCCCATTGGTATTGGGAAGGAGATGTTTTGGGAGGGACTGCTGTCGGGCAAGAGCGGAGTCAGTCGCATCGATGATATTGTCGATCTCACAGATATCCCTGTGAAGATAGGGGCGTACATTCGGGAGTTCGACCCGTTGCAATTTATGGACAAGAAGCGTGCGCGGCGCTTGGGACGGGCGTCGCAGTTGGCTCTGGCGGCGACAAAGCTCGCTCTGGAAGACGGGCGATTGGAGCTCTCGCAAGAGGATCGCGATCGCGTCGGGGTAATCGTTGGCACGGGGATCGGCAACATCGAGGCCCTCACAGAGAATTATGATATTTTCGTGCAAAGAGGGCCAGGGCGTGTCAGCCCGTTCTTCATCCCCACGTTCATGCCCAACGCCGTAGCCGGAGAGATCTCGATCGAGTGGGGGCTGCGCGGGCCCAATTATGGGATTGTCTCGGCGTGCGCCAGCTCCAATCACGCTCTTGGGCTGGCTGCGGATGCTATTCGCTATGGCTACGCAGATGTGATGATTGCTGGGGGGGCAGAAGCGGTGTCGTTGCCGTTGACCTTTGCGGGGTTCGATCAGATGGGGGCGCTCTCGCGCAGAAACGACGCGCCGGAGCGCGCCTCGCGCCCATTCGACAGAGACCGCGACGGCTTCGTCGTGGGCGAGGGCGCGGGAATTTTGATCTTAGAGAGTTTAGAGCACGCGCGCGCCCGTGGAGCGTATATCTACGCGGAGCTGGCGAGCATCGGGATGAGCGCCGATGCCGGGCATATTACAGCCCCGGACGAGCAAGGGGAGGGTGCTCGAAGAGCGATGCTCATGGCGCTGGAGCGCGCGGGCGTCCGCCCCGAAGAAGTCGATTATATTAACGCGCATGGGACGGCGACCCCCTTGGGGGACATCAGCGAGACGCGCGCCATTAAGAGACTCTTCGGCGCGCACGCGTATAAATTAGCTGTCAGCTCGACGAAATCTCAGATCGGGCATCTGTTGGGGGCAGCTGGGGCCGTCGAAGCGATTGCGACGCTGATGGCCATTGACCGTGGGATTCTGCCGCCGACGATCAATTTGGACAACCCTGACCCGGAATGTGACCTAGATTACGTTCCGAATAAATCTCGCCCAGCTAAAGTCGAGATTGCGCTCTCCAATTCGTTTGGGTTTGGCGGGCACAATTCGGCGATCGTGCTGAGAAAGATTTGAGCTCCATGACCGTCATAAGCTATAATTTCTCTTATGGCTAAAAACTCCTCTCGCAGCGTTCAGTTACTAGAGCAGCTCTCGACAGCGTTTGGCGTCTCCGGCTTTGAGGACGATGTCCGCGACGTGATCGCTCAGATCGTTAAGCCTTTCGTTGATGAGATGCGCGTCGATCCCCTGGGGAATCTCATTGTCACGCGCAAGGGGAAGCCCGACTTCACGCTCATGCTCGACGCGCACATGGACGAAGTCGGCTTAATTATTAGCTATATCGAAGAGAAGGGGTTTTTGCGCTTTGCGACCCTTGGGGGCTGGGATATAAGAATTCTGCCAGCTCAAGTCGTCAAGATCCGCACGCGCCAGGGGAAGCTCATCACGGGGGTCATTGGGAGCGTCCCGCCCCACGTGCTCAAGCCCGAGGATCGCGAAAAGCCCTTCAAGCTCGAAGATCTCTTCATTGACGTCGGAGCTTCGTCAGCTGACGAAGTCCAGAAGATGGGGATTCGCGTGGGCGACCCTGCCGTGCCGTACTATCCGTTTGAGCGCCTGAGCGAGAATCTTGTCGGAGGGAAGGCGTTTGACGACCGGGCCGGCTGTGCCGTTCTCATCCGCACGCTGCAAGAGCTTCAGAAGGAGAATCTCGATCTGACGCTCGTGGGGAATTTTGCTATTGGGGAGGAGACGGGGCTGCGCGGCGCGCGCGCCGCTGCCTACAGCATCAATCCCACCGTTGCGCTCGCTCTCGAGGGAACAATCGGGGCAGACGTCCCCGGCGTCGCTCCCGCACGCCAGCCCACAGCCTTGGGCAAAGGTCCGGCGATTACCATCGCTGATGCTTCTCTTGTGGTCAGCCGTCGCATCGTCGAAGCGCTAGAGAAGATCGCAGAGAAGCTCAAGATCGCATATCAATATAAGCTGCCCATCTATGGGGGCACCGACGCCGGGGCGATCCACACGGCGCGTGGGGGAATTATGGCCGGCGTGCTCTCCGTACCCTGTCGCTATATCCATTCGCAGTTCAGTCTCTTGAGGCTTGACGACTTTGAGAATACAGTCAAGCTGACGGTGGGCTTTGTGCGGGAGTGTCGGGAGGTATTAAGCTAAGCGAAGAGCTTGCGCACTGTCTTGAAGCGCTCACGCAGAGCATCTTCTGCTCCCTTGGGAAGTTGCAGAAAGACAAAGTACTCAGAGGGATAGAGATAATCCTCGCCGGTCTCGTCAATGACGCGCAAGTAGTTCTCCTGAGCGGCTTGCTCATCGGGCAAGATAGGGTAAAGCTTGCCAAGTTCTAAATCAGGCTCTTCATCTGTTATACAGAGGGCAAACCGTATCAAACGGTCCATTGATTTGCGCATATCAATCGAGAAATCGCTTGATCTTGAGCTTCTTCTTGCCTATCCCGTGGGCTTCGTACCAATGGATTTCAGCTTTTCTGATTCGTCCGTTGCGAAGGCGCACAAGAGCCACTCCTTTCATCTTTCTCCAGCGCCCTGCACCATATTGCTTTCGCAGACGTTGCAGATCTTGAATAGACTTTCCTGTGGCAATCGTCTCAATTTTATCAATCTCTCCGATGATTTCAAAGTGCCCCACACTAGCTTATTTAAAGAGCTTGCGCACTGTCTTGAGCGCGTCCACGAGCGCGTCCACGTCATCTTCGGAGTTATAGATGTAAAAGCTCGCGCGCGCGGCGTTCTCCATCCCCAGTCTTCTCATTAACGGCTGCGCACAATGATGCCCGCTGCGCACCGCAATCCCCGCTTCATCTAAGATCCCCGCTACATCATGGGGATGCACGCCCTTCAGATTGAACGAGATCACCGCGAGACGATCTTGAGTCTCTTTGGGCCCGTAGATCTCTAAGTCGTCAATCTGAGAGAGCTTCTCAAGGGCGTACTCTAAGAGCTTCTGTTCGTGAGCATAGACGTTCTCTAAGCCTAAAGCCAAAAGATAGTCAATCGCTGCCCCAAGCCCAATTCCCCCAGCAATATTGGGCGTACCTGCCTCGAACTTCCACGGCAGCTCGTTGAACGTCACGCTCTCCGTCGTCACTGTGGAGATCATGTCGCCGCCGTGCAAGAACGGGCGCATAGATTCTAAAAGCTCTCGGCGACCGTAGAGAAAGCCGATCCCCGTGGGGCCGAGCATCTTGTGCCCGCTCGCCGCGAGAAAGTCGCATTCCAACGCTTGGACATCTATGGGGATGTGCGGGGCGGCCTGAGCCGCGTCCACAACCGTGACCGCTCCTACCCTCTTGGCAGCTTCAATGATTTCCCTGATGGGATTGATCGTCCCCAAGACGTTGCTCGCATAGATCATAGCGACGAGCTTGGTGCGCCGCGTTACCAGCTTGGGGAGCTCATCGAGCTTGAGGCGCCCCTGGTCGGTCACGTCCAAAAACTTCAGCTCGATCTTCTTGAGTTCTCTGAGCATCTGCCAGGGCACCAAGTTCGAGTGGTGCTCCATGATTGTCACCACAACTTCGTCGCCAGGATTGAGATTGTGCAATCCCCAGGCATACGCCACTACGTTCAGGGCTTCGGTCGCATTTCTCGTAAAGATGATCTCGCGCCACGAGCGCGCGTTGATGAACTTCGCGGCTTTCTTATGAGCGTCTTCGTAGGCGACTGATGCTTCGTGAGAGAGGGTGTGTACCGCCCGGTGGACGTTGGCGTTATATCTTCGATAGTAGTCGGTGATCGCATCTATGACGACTTGCGGACGCTGGCTTGTCGCAGCGTTGTCAAGATAGATGAGGGGCTTGCCGTGGACGGTGCGGGCAAAGATAGGAAAGTCGCGCTTGATGCTCTTGGGATCGAGGGCTTGACAGGTATCAGGTCGGCCAGCCATGGTGTCACCTTCTCACTCCACAGAGATAAAGATATCATCGCCCTCAACAGACACAGAATATGTCTTGACGCCAACGTAGGCTGGCATTCGCACGACAGCCCCCGTGCGCACGTCAAACTGCGCCCCATGTCGAGGACACTCGATAATATAGCCCCGCAGAGTCCCTCCCGTCAAGATGCCCCCATCGTGAGTGCACATATCTTTGAGCGCGTAGAATTTCCCGTCAATATTGAAGAGGGCGATGCGCTCCCCCTCGACTTCAACGCTCTTGTACTGGCCAGGGGCAAGCTCATGAACGGTCGCGATCTTGATCTTCCTCATCGTCTTCTCCTGGCCACCCCTTGATCCCGTAGATCCCGGCCTTGACTACTTTCAGCGCCAGCAGCGCGCACTTGAGCCGCATGGCGCTCAGCTCAATCCCAAGTAGATCGAGCATCTTCTGCTTATCGAACTGCTTCACTTCGTCGAGCGTCTTGCCCTTGATCTCCTCGGTGAGGATGGACGCGGCAGCTTGCGAGATCGCGCAGCCCTTGCCGCTGAAACGAACATCTGCAATTCTGTTATTCTCGATCTTCAGCTCGATGCGAATCTGGTCCCCACAGCTGGGGTTGCCCTCCTCATGAACGATATCGGGGTTCTCTAAATGCCCGAAGTTCTGCGGGTTCTTATAGTGCTCGATAATAAAGTCTAAGTCAGCGGCGACCGCCATAGCTACTCATCCCATTTTTGCTCGACAAACGCATGAAACCGCTCGCGCACCCCCGCGATGGGGATTTGTTCGAGCGTGGGCGTCAAAAAGCCCTCGACGATGGTGCGCTTGGCCTGCTCGCGCTCCAAGCCACGGCTTTGCAGATAGAAAATCTGCTCTTCATCAATCGGCCCGATGGAAGCGCCATGCGTCGCCCGAACGTCGTTGGCTTCGATCTCTAAGCCGGGGATCGCATCGCAGTGCGCCCCGTCGTTGAGCAACAGCCCTTGGGCTAACTGATACGAATTCGACTGCTGCGCCTCGCGCTCTACTCTGATAAATCCGTACATCACCGCGCGGGCTTGGTCTTTCATGACGCCCTTCATGTGGATCTCGCCCTTGACGTGCGGCGCCATGTTGCGTAGGGCGCTGGTCAGGTCAAAATGCTGTGCGTGACAGCCAAAGAGCACTTGAATATCTTCCATCTCCGCACCAGGGCCTACTAGTCTACTCTCTACCGCGCTCATGGTCAAGCGTCCGCCCAGCCACCCCATCGTCCACTGGAGCTTGGCATCACGTCCCACCTGAGCGCGGCGCCGCACAAAACTGAACGTCCCTTCGTTCCAATTCTGTAAAGCCCCAAATTGCACCTGCGCCCCATCGCCCACGTAGACCTCTGAGATCGCCGCGTACAGATGTGCCCCACTGGCTTGAGGATGCTTCGCATACGACTCTTCGATGAGCGTCACGCGGCTGTGCCGCTCCACTACAACGATCTGATGCGCTAGAGCAGCTACACCTGGCTCATCGAGCAGATACACCAATCTCAATGGCTCTTCCAGCACAGTCTCTGTGGGAATATAGATAAAGATCCCGTTGTGCGCGAGCGCCCCCACAAGGGCAGCCATCTTGTCCTCATGAGGCGAGACTATTCTAAAGAGATACTGCTGCACAAGATCGGGATGCTCACGCACGGCCGTCGCCAGATCGCAGAAGAGAATTCCCTTGGCACGCAAGGGCTCAGGGACTTGAGTTGTGAGAACTTCTCCGTCGATTTGAATGTGGACAGCTTCGCGCGTGCTGGCAAAATCGCCGGCCTTGGCCCCGGTGGGGCTGCGGGGTACCAGAGAGAACTCCCCCAGCTCAAGCCCGCGGATCTTCGTATAGCGCGACTCGGGCAGAGGGAGCTTCCCAAAAGACTCCAATGCTTCCAGGCGCTTCTGCACCAGCCAGTGGGGCTCGCGGCGCTGCCCCGCTTGCTCCACGATATCCTCTGGTGAAAGAGATTGTAGTCTTCTCATAGCTTTAAAAGACCCCCCTCTCCAGGGCGGAGGAGGGGGGTTGGGCATGTAAGGAGGGGAGAGGGGTCGTCTGTATTCTACCCAACCGAGCCCTCCATTTCAAGTTGGATCAACCGATTGAACTCAATAGCATATTCCATGGGTAGGGTCTTCGTAAACGGCTCCATAAACCCCAGCACGATCATCGAGAGTGCTTCGGATTCGGAGAGTCCGCGGCTCATCAGATAGAAGATCTGATCGTCCCCGACCTTCCCCACGGTCGCTTCATGGCCGATGGTTACTTGGTCTTCGTCAATCTCGATATAGGGGTACGTATCGGAGCGCGAGTATTCGTCGAGGATGAGGGCATCGCAGCGGACGTTGGACTTCGAGTGATGGGCGCCCTTGGCGACCACCAGTTGGCCACGATAGGTCGCTCGTCCGCCGTCCTTGCTGACGGACTTGGAAACGATCGTTGATGTCGTGTACGGCGCGGCGTGGATCGCTTTGCCGCCGGTATCTTGGTGTTGGCCCTTGCCAGCAAACGCCACGGAGAGAATATCGGCGCGCGCGCCCTTGCCCAGCATATAGACCGACGGGTACTTCATCGTGAGGCGGGAGTTGTGCACGATCAAGCCGTTAGCAATGAAATTATGAGCGCCCTCGACTTCAATGTCGTAGACCGGCTCTTCTCCTAAGGGTTCGATGGCGAGCACCCTGACAAACTCGACGGAAGAACACGGCGCAATTTTACTCCGAATTATCTCTAGATCGCTCAAAGGCAGATTGAGGTAGTGCGTCGTGTACGTGCCCTTGTACTCTCCCAAGAGCACTCGTTCTCTGGAGTAACTCGAAATCTTCATGGGGTTAAGCCCACAGGAGATCATCAAGAGCTTGAGATCTTCTAAGAGTTCACGATTGCAGCTGGCAAACGTGAGCTGGCCGTAGAGCTGGCCGTCTTTCCCGTGATGCTGACGGATATGGCCATCGGCATCGAGATAGCCCTCGATGAACGCGAGCTTCTGGCGTACCGGCAGCCCAAAGACCCACCGTGGGATACGCTTCTCTCTCGCCGTTCCCGAGAACCCCACAAAGCCCAAGAAATCCGCAAGGATCGCTGAATTGACCGTCACGCTGATCCCTTTAGGCCTCCAGCCTACAGCAAAGATCTCTTGCAATAGCTGAATCAGCTTAGGACGAGCGGGATCGCCTTCCGGCACAGCAAAGTATACCCTTCTGGGGACGTCGTTTGGCCCACGCTCGATGAACCCATCTCCCAGATAGAGCCCCAGGAGCCACATCAGCTCTTCTGTAGTCTTGCGTGGGAGATGTGGCTTGACCTTGATACGCTTCAGCTGGGGCTGATAGGCAATGGGATAAGGCTTGCCCTCATCGGGCATCCCTTGACTCAGTGCGATGTAATCGCCAACTTGGAGCTGCTCTAGGGGCTTCCACACCAGGTGCCACCGCTTCTCAGCTCGCTGCAAGGCTAAGAACGGATGGTTCGCTGTGGCCTTGATCTCCCGATAGTTTTCTGTAACAAGCTTGAAGACGGGCTTGACTCCCGTGCATACAATCCCCTTGACTGGGCGCTTGACGATCTCCATTGTGTTGAGATCGAGAGCGTAGATCCAATCGTTGGGCTTGACCTCGGTGATATTGACCGCCCCGCGAGGATTGAGAAAGACTTTCGTATCTGCTGTCAGACACCCAATATTCGCGTCCACCCATTCGACCGTCGCGTCTTCGTAGGCGACAGCGCGCTTGGTGACGAGATTGTAGACATCGTTGGACCAATTTTGAAGCGTCGTATATCGCAGGTGCGCGCCACGCTTGGCGATGAGCTCGACGACGGCTGCGTGCAGTGATTCTCGCGAATAGATGGGCGCGGTGCAGTTGTGCACCGCAAAGCCGCGCACCAAGTACGAGCTTGGCCCCTCGACGTCGAGATTGAAGACGAACCCATCATAGGGGGCACGCTCGACCTCTTTGATGGGCACTAAGAAATATCTATCCGTCTGGCGGATCTCGCTCCACTCTTTGTCGGCCGTGTACACGATGATGTATTGATCTTTGCGATGGATCTTTCTATTGTGAATCACGTCCAATCCGCCAGGGCGCACGTGAATGCTCGCATAGATGCCCTTGCGAGCGAGAAGCTCTTGAAGCTGCTGGGCGAGCGTTTCTGAAGCCGTAGCCGCGCGAACCATCACGCTGTTGCCCTTGTCACAGACGTTGCCATCCCCCGCAAAATACGCAGTCAGCAGAGGCTCTATCTGCTCTGGGGGCAAGGCCATCAGCTCGTCGCTCAGGCGCTTGCTCGATGCCCCTCTCCCACAGGAGCTCGTGCACACGTCAAAGAGCTCTTGGGAATAGACTGTCACATTGACGGCGTGTCTCCCTTTGAGCTCGGTCACGTACGCGTTCTTGCCCGTGATCTTTGCGATCAGATCACACACTTCGGCGATTGAATCCTTCTCGTTTGCGCCAAACGAGAAGCTGACCACCGGCACGTTGAGGGTCTTGTGTATGAACGCCGAGCCCTCAGCAAGATAGTATCCCAAGAGTTTGAGCAGCTCTGAAGAATATTTGGGGTTATAGTTCTGGGCTTGCACCTTGGGGAAGACCAAAAAATCTCCCACGGTCAGCTCGCCCGCTGGCACATACTCCGGCCGAGCTGTGAGGAGTTTTTCGGTGTCTACTTCAGGGAGCCAGCCGTTGCGAGGCTTGCGCCCCTGTAGGACGTGGGAGCGGCGCACGGCCAGCACCGGATGCTCTGGGGTCAGCCGGAACGCATTATAGGGGGAGATCGGCTTAATAGTGAGCATCTCTCCGCGATAGCGGCGCACCATCGTCGCGCGCACGCGGGCTTGTTCGCCGTTGTCGGCGATCACATAGTCACCGGGTTTTAAGCTCTCGATGTTCACCCAGCGGTCGCCGACACTCACCTGCTCGCCGCCGGGGAGGCACCCTTCAATATAATGCACTCGCGCGCCCTCGTCGGCGATAATGAGCGTGCGCTCGAACTGCCCCATCTGCGGCGCGTTGATTCTAAAATACGCCTGCAGAGGGATCTCCACGTGCACGCCCTTGGGCACATATATGAAGGACCCTCCCGACCAGACGGCAGAATTGAGCGCGGCGAATTTGTTGTCCGTCGGGGGGATCACCGTGCCAAAGTATTCTTTCACTAACTCTGGGTACTCTCGCAGGCCCTCATCCATCGAGAGGAATATGACGCCCTTCTTCGCTAAATCTTCGCGAATTGAGTGATAGACGACCTCAGAATCATACTGCGCGCCAACCCCCGCTAGGAATTTTCGCTCGGCTTCTGGAATCCCCAAACGATCGAATGTCTTCTTGACTTCCTCAGGAACGTCCTCCCAGCTGCGCGCCCCCTTATCTGTAGGAGTCGCATAGTATGTGATCGTGTCGAAGTTGATGTGAGAGAGATCGCCGCCCCACGTAGGCATGGGCTTCTTCAGGAAGATCTCATATGCCTTCAGGCGGAACTCGCGCATCCATGAGGGTTCGTTCTTGATCGCCGAAATCTCTTCGATGACCTCACGGGAGAGCCCTGGCTTGAGCACGTACTTATATTTATCAGTAGGGTAACTGAACGCGTAGCGCGAATAGTCTCGGTCGTAGACCGCTTGCTCCTTCTCTACCGGACGCTTCTTCTCCCCAAGATGTCGCACTTCTTCGAGCTTCTTGGTCATCTAGTTCACCTCGGCTTTCACTTCGTTGATGAGCCAATCGTAGCCCTTGGCTTCGAGCTCATGGACTAAGCTCTCATCGCCACTGCGCACAATGCGCCCATCTATCATGACGTGCACGTAGTCGGGCTTCAAGAAATTGAGAATTCTCTGATAGTGCGTGATCACCAGCGCGCCGAAGTCCGGCCCGCGCAATTGATTGACCGCTTCCGCGACGATCTTCACGGAGTCAATGTCTAACCCCGAATCGGTCTCATCTAAAATGGCGATCTCTGGCTTGAGGATGTGCATCTGGACGATCTCTGCGCGCTTCTTCTCCCCCCCAGAGAAGCCCACATTGAGATAGCGTTGCGCGAACGAGTCGTCCATCTTCAAGAGCTTCATCTTCTCTTGGAGTTCTTTGCGAAACTGCGAGAGCGCTTTGGCGTCGGCCTTCTTGTCGGTCTGGCCGTCTTGGGATTGCCCAAGGAGAGCTTTCTTAGCTGCCCACAGGAAGCGCCCCAGGGGCACACCCTGAATCTCCAAGGGGTACTGAAACGCCAAGAATAACCCCAAGCGTGCCCGCTCGTTGGGCTCCAGCTCGACGATATTCTGTCCCTTGAAGAGAATCTCGCCTTTGGTCACCTCGTACTTGGGATGGCCCATGAGCGCCAATGCCAACGTGCTCTTGCCGGAGCCGTTGGGCCCCATGATCGAGTGGATCTCCCCGGTCTTGACGGTGAGCGTCACCCCTTTGAGGATCTCTTTCCCTTCGACGCTCACGTGTAGATCTCTGATCTCTAACGTGCTGGCCATCGCTCAGCTCCTCTCTGAGAGGGTTCTCGTAAAAATCCTACCATATTAGTCCGCTTTTGTCAAGGGGCGCTACCCCCTGATGCCTTTCCACTTTTTGGATCGTAGCAAGCCTCGCGGGTACAGCGCACCGAGAGTGCGAAGACCCGCTTGACGAAGGCCACGAAGGTGGGGGAAGGGGGCATAGTCCTCGACCTCCTGGAGCCGTTTGAGATGCTAGAAGTGTGGCTACGGGAGGTCTTCCTTTCAACCGCTCAAAAGTGGAGAGGCGTCAGCAGGCCCGGAAGACTTGACAAATCCGTGGAAATGTGCTATAGTGAAAGCTAGCCCGGCCAAAATTAGGAGAAGAGGGGTTTTTATGAGATTAGAAATCACCCTCACAGCGAGCCGGGTTCCTTCCCTTATCCCGTTTAACTATCCCTATAGCTTGACTGCCATCGTCTATAGATTTTTAGCTCACGCCTCCCACGACTACGCACGCTTCCTGCATGATGAGGGCTACCGCGTGGGGGTCAAGCGCTTCAAGCTCTTCACCTTCTCACAGATGCTCATCCCCAAGCGCACCCTCACCCCCCAGGGGATCCTCTGTCAGTCCCACG